>Ga0307509_10001695_pt1 | contig 36811 bp, 38 predicted proteins | sample 10_EM_MG_FD_202245 | JGI IMG/M metagenome (GOLD analysis project Ga0307509, IMG submission 202245) | Populus trichocarpa ectomycorrhiza microbial communities from riparian zone in the Pacific Northwest, United States - 10_EM | ecosystem: Host-associated > Plants > Roots > Unclassified | place...
CTGGCTCCAGCCACTCCAGCAGCATGCTATTTTCCTGATGACCCACAAACTATAACAATGAAGTTAGAGATGTCTTGAGCGCGCCCTTGCGTGTCTGTAAACTGGTCAAGATGAAAGGTGTGTAACAGTACCACTTTTATTTATCCTTGAAGTTGGTTCTTTTATAGCTGTGATGCAACTTGAATATCAGGGACAGGCCGCAATGACACGCAGACCCTTTTAAGTATTCTGTCTCTCTATGCATAGGAAAATTATCATGGAAAAGCATGGGTACTTTTATTTAATGGTCTAAAGCCCATTTTCAATTATTCCTGAAGCTGGTTGGAGCTATTCTGGTGGTCGTTTATTACATGACGAACTAGGATGCAAACCAGGCCTGTAGATATACCTACGCACCGCCCAGTAGGGTGTCATTTTCTCCAAACTTGCAATCACATCTGATGATCTGAGGACCCGTAAATGTACGACATGTACTATTTCTCTACGTTTCGCCATGCAGGAGAATAAACAACGAATTATCTATATATAAACAATGCTCCAAAACACAAAAAAAGGGATGAGTGTGTGGGACAAATCCACCATTTTCATCCTTCTGGAAATTGAGTGGCACTGATGCGAAATCTCCCAAATTGATAAGAATTAGTATACTACTGACTGACCACGTTGAAGAAATCACACCTTGACAGAAAAAGAATTTTCCAACAACCTTTGTTCCCCACAGAGATATAAGTAGATCCCATGATTATAGAGTTTTGACTCTTGACTTAAGAATCGTGAGGGACCACGCACCCACTGCCGTGGTACAATAGGTACACGCAACTTGAACTTGTGGTAAACGCGTTCAACCGTGAATTGCGCCGGCCCTTATCTCATAAGGAATCTGATCAGAAATCGTAACTAGGAAGATGATTGTCAGTTTCAGGGCCATAGCTAAGTTTCGAGCTGAGGCATTCATCGAAATATGTCCGCGTACGGCGATATAAAACGCGCCCAAGATGCTGCGCTTGTATCTTCCACTGTTTGGGAGTTGTCTGCCCGCGATACGGTCTCGAGTAGTGATACGGGATACATCACCGTCTACCACTTAACACTCGCAACCGCACGCACCTTCCCCGGCCTTCTTGAATATCTGGCTGGGGTATTTGCCAAGGAAGTCGAAGACGGCCTTACTTATCCGCAGGAGGGAGAAATTTCCCAAGAAACATTCGAGGCTTACTTTTTCGCCGCCGATGTCTTCATCGCTATCACTGGAGCCACGGCAGGCGCACAGGAATCCATAAATATTAGTTTGTCCACTGAAAAGGGTGGGAGAACATGGGATGACTGTATTGCAGGCTATTACTACGTGCGTACAAATGGTTCTAGTACCATACGCAGAGTGGAATCTGATTACACCCCTAGATTAAACCCAATTATCCTGGACGCTCATCTCATGTAAGTAGTGCGCCGAATCGTTCACTCGGTGTCTTCGGCTTTCTAATGTATATCATTAGATTTGTAATGCTGGCTTCATAGTTCCGCCCGCACATCGAGGCTCGGGTTTTGGAGCCATGCTTGCAAAGTCTTATGTACATTATGCCCCACTCCTTGGATACCAAGCAAGTGTTTTTAACCTGGTCTACGTAAATAACACTGCTTCGGTCAAGTACGGGTTATTTTTGGGTAAAATGCAACGCACACTGACTCCTTCTGTATCTTAGACTTTGGGAGAGGCTTGGCTTTTCCAAGGCAGGGCGAATACCCCGCGCAGGTCGTTTACGCACCAAAGACGGTATCGGTGAAGAATACGTCGATGCTTGGGTTTTCTACAAAAGTTTTCAGGACAACTGAATTTTAGTGAATTCGCCTAGATTGTAACCCTTGATGATTGATTCAGGCCACGGTGCTTTGCGTGGCCTGATTCGTTCAACAGCGGGCCAGATTGATATCATAATCTGACATGCCGCACTTGTCGCAATACTAGGGACAAAATCATGACTCTTTGGACGACTCACTAAAACGTAAGCGGCGGCTCAATTCAATTAAAAATGAGCGCATCAGATCGTCTTTGAGGTTTCCTTTTAAGGGTATGTGTGGCGTTCACCTTTGCAAGCTTCAAGGATTGCCCAATGCGCGCCTATTATTACCGAAAGTCACGCTTTCTCTTTTGATAGTAACAGCCCATTGCCCTGTGGGCGCTCACTGCTCAGGGTAGCAGACAACTATATTGAGGGGCCATCCTTTCAAACAAGGGACTTAAATATCGCGGGCTGGTAGTTTGTCTCTTGTCATTACTGGAAGACTACGATGAGGGAATGCATTGTCTTCTTGTACTTGGGGACATTGTCTACTTATATCGTTGACTCGGAGAACCGTCAACTATCAACTTCAAAGCCGCAATCAAATGGGACAATCCCTCTGCCAGAAGGTACAATCACACTACAAGTTTGAGACTTGAGGAATGTGAGTCTGCCTGAACGGTTGTGCTACCTCATTAGCGTATCGGGGGGCAATGTGACCATGTTTGTGGGAATACTAAATTAAATTCCAAAAATTCCGAAAAAGGAAGGCGGGAAGAAGGGAAAAAGAAAGGTTTCATTATGGGTTATTTCTCGAGGGCATTCATGCACTGGAACTTTTTTTGTGAGAAATTTAATTACAAAATTACAGTGATAGTTTACAGCAGCAATTCCGGCTATCATTATGCCCACTCCATCAAGCCCACTCATACATTCATATTGTGTCCGCTACCACCGAGTTACACCTACAGAACATTTTGCTGTAAGTTTTTAATGTACATTCAATTTCTGCGTGATGGAGGACTAGTACTAGAAGTGATGGCAGCAATTTCCCATTAATTCACTACCTCCTTTCCTTCCCAGCCCCCTTTTCTTTATTCTCCCTCATTTACCAGCCTTAAACCAACTAATTTGCCTTGGAATTTTAATGTAACACATCTGAGGTACTATTATTCAACCACTTAATTTATTTGAGAAAGAGGAAGTGCGGCGGTAGAAAAATCGGGGTACCAATAGTGTACAAAGCAACTGGCATAGTGCGCAAAGTAGCCGTTAAATACTGTAGTGGTTTTTACTAAAGTTATAAATTGTACAATAGGGGACTATAGCTCACATAGAAGCTAACATGACTAAAAAAAGAGTAACAACATTAGCGCGCAGAGCAGTGAGAACGAGAAGAGGCAGACTGTCAAAAATGCGGCCATGGGAGTGACCTGCCCGATATGATAACAGCTGCTATTACAAAGCGGGGCCTGGAAATCTTTTGCCCAAAACGACAACAGCTGCTATTATGTAATAGCAGCTGCTACAGCCACAAACATCAGCACTCTGCCTATCGGGGTGCGTTCGTTGCTTCCTCATCACAGTATGACATATGGGCATACTTTTATAGAACAATATCACGTTGCAACCTGATATGTATCATGTGAGCAGGTAGTAAAACCTCAAACGATGACTCAACGAGGGAACCATGGTTTAGGTTTGTTGTTGGTAGGTCCGCGTCCAGTTGGGGAGATCTCGGAGAGTCGCAGGGACCTCACGAAAAAGGAGGTCGGAACTCGAGGAATGCCATTTACAGTCTGCAGAGGGAGACTGGAGGAGCAATCTACCTCAAACTTCCATCGATAATGCCAGTCCCAGAATACATCGTGTCAGCTGGAATGAAAAGGAACCCTGCAGCAGAGCGTGATAGGGAAAGACGTAAAACATGTAGAGCGTGTGCTGGAGGTTTGCTACACAATTAATAACCATGAAATCGGTGTGATGTTTCTGTGTTTGACCATTGCAGTTGAACTGTAGAATGTAGAATGAGGAACTCCGGAGGCAAGAGGAGACTATACAACGTGAAAGAAGACTCAGAACTAACCCCACTTTGAGGTTGGGTGTACCTCCGTTGATAGCACAGCAAAAAAGTTCTCAAAAGAACCAAATAACGCCGCACCTTGTGCACTTCACTCTCCAAGAAATAGCTCATTCGCGGCCGGTTGATTCGCAAAATCGGCTTTGATAGGATATGAATGGCAGAAGGATCCGGGATGAAAGCACAATCGATGAATTTGTTTTCCTTTAGCAGCAATTCTGGTACCAAATGGCGTCCACGTCCCGTCTTGGTATACTGCCATAGATGATAGCTTTTTCAACAACCACTCCAGGCGAACGTCGGATCTCATCCGTTCGCACTTTGTACAAGTTCTTTTTTTCGATCGGACTTGAGCAATGGGCAAACACCGAGTTCCCCTTGTCAGGATCTTCAAACTTGCAGAGAAACGGATCAAATTGTTGGAAAGTGGCGATGATGATGGAATGGGGGTCACTGGTCACCTCGTATGAGAGACGGACTGAATGTAAGAAAATGCTGTGTCGCGTATACTTGGCGCAATGGGCACACGAGATAGGGGCCATTATTTTACTTGGAAGATGGTACGTCATGATAGAACACATAAATTCTTGCCTCCCACGGATTATATATCTTGCGATTATCGATGGGCTTCTTTTTATTCACGCAACCAGTGTTCGGTCGTAAGACGCCGTGTAATGTGCTGCGCGATGTGTAACCTGGTCGCAGTCGCGGCAGAGAAAGAAAGTAAAACGCGAATCATAAACTCGCCTAAGATGAGGGCAATATGTCCGATAGTGGGCTTTTACTTCATTCAAGAGTGCAGTCTGTAGCATTTTGGCAATAGATCCTTGATGGTTCGTTGAAAGGTCTGAATGGCATGACATTCAAACATCTAAATTATTAAAAACCATCAAGGTTTAGTACATAAGCAATTAACGACGAACAAAAGCCCGGCATCTACACGCGGAGATGCTGAGGCTCTGAGAACAGTTCAGGCTCACAGGGGCGAATTGGCACCTTGCGTGTGCGGAAGGGTGCTACGCGAGGCGTGTATGATCGGCCGAAGGTGGAGGCGGAGAGAAAACGAAAAATTATAGAATGGTGGAGCGGCGCCATCGCGTCCGATTGCTATGCACACTCCAGTATCATCGGCGCATGTCAAAGTTGAATGATATATATATCAGCCATGTTTCTTAACTACTCCCCGCCATTTTATTCCACTGCTCTACCTACCTCAGGCGATCACTTTAATCTAATCCCCTTCCTGGACACATCAAGGTGAGCACAGAAGGGTCTTCTGCACTTTGGTTTTTTTGGGGTATCCCAATGGGGCAACTTCCTTTTATATTCATACGATTTGGAAAAAAAAAAAAACTTTTTGTTCGCGGACCTCGTGCCATTCAGCGAATGGCATTCATTCAACTTTAAAAACTCTCCGACTGGTTCGCCATTCCCTGACATTTTTGTGGCCCAGATACATGTCTTCCCAACATCCCGGTTCAGGAGCGCCCAGACGCAGTTTCGCTGTTCCCCCTGTGAGCTCCCCGTCCTCGTCGGCATTGATTATCTCTCATCATCATCATCGCTTTTGTTTTTTCCCTAGTCCGCGCCACAGACATCCAAAAACGATCCTTTTCACGGTCAAGAAATCCTCGCAAAGCTTGCTGCTCGGTTTATCACCCATCTCTTTGCCTGCCCGGACTATCCCCCCTCGTCAACCCATTCCCAAGCAAAGTTACCGTTTTTCATCGCCTATGCTTTGCATCGGACGAAGCTCCACACTGCCGTCACATTTGCTGCGTTAGTCCTTCTCCAAAGACTTAAAGCGCGCTTCCCTTCTGCGCGTGGGTCATCTGGACACCGGTTGTTCATCTCTGCATACATGATATCGTCCAAGGTTATGTGTGATGACACATATTCCAACAAGTCGTGGAGTATTGTCGCTCAGGGTATGTTCAGCCTCCGCGAGGTGAATCAGATGGAGAGGGAGATGTGCAACTATCTGGACTGGGAACTCACTGTGGATGACCCTATTCTCACAAACTTTGAAAAAGCTGTTAAAGCCGACTTTGGGGAGCAAAAGTCGGTGTACCCCAACTATCCCACAACATTCGTGTCGAAACGCGCCGCCAGAGCCGAGGCTTCGACATCGAACACGCCATTCGACGAAAAATCCAACACCACAAGTCCCGTTCCGGGTTTTGGCAACAACAAACGCCCCATCCCCAATGTCAGACCTGGTGCTCCTGGAACACCAACCAAAGCTTCATGGGGAGCAGGTCCCAGTACCCCCGATACCCCATCGCCGAGTTATTCGCACTCGGCATCACCCACCTCCTCAGGTTCGCCTGCGACACCTGTTGGTGGGCAAGAAACGAATCCTAAGATTCGTGGTGTGGATACCTCACCAGGCTTTGGCCTCATGGAGGGCGTCCCCGCAGTGCACCCATTGAAACCAAAAATGTTCGCATTTGCCACACCCTCTGGTTGGTGACCACTCGTTGGGACTCTGCTATCTATTTTCCGCTCATTTCAATCTTCTTGGACGCACACTCCTTTGACCTTCATCATTTCTCTCTCAACTGCATCCAACTCACAACTGTATCATTACCAACAACTCATACCCATTTCCTTTCTTGTCTCATACCTGCTCAATCTCGTGTCCTCCACACAAGGAACACACCTATTTTTTTTTGGCATACACATTGAACTCTTCATACATTCATTGCATTGGTTGTTGTTTTAGCACTAACCTTATTCTCAGTCAAGATCATAGTCTATACAAGTTTTTACATTGTACATCGTATAAATACACAAATCATGAATAAAAAAACTTAGAATACTACCACTTTTGACAAGCAACCTTGAACAATGCGACGACAATTGTTCGACCACTTCGAAAAGGTTTGCTCGAGCGCATGCCCTTGAACGTGTTTGCCATGTTGCATCACGTTAACTGCTTTCATTTAGATTTCTCAAGAATTCTGATAGAATTTAGAAACGCGTTCCTCGGGTTCCCACCAACATCCTTTTGGTTCACAAGTGAGGCTGAGAGATTATCTTATCTCGCCCCCTTTATTAATAATCCCATGAAAACCCCGAATCTTGTGGGACCTGAGTCCTGACGTATTCGTCAACTCTTGCTACCAGATTCCCAAAAGCCAGGAAGCAAGTGAAGGCAGCTACCGGGGTTCGGCCCTGCTTTATATAGAGTATCACGTCGTTGACTCGGGACTCTCGCGTTGATCAGCTTGAAGCGATCCTGATCATCTGACCGTATTTGCGCCATGGCGTTGCCAACTTCAAAGTTGAAGCTCAACGCCCCCCATCTCTCTATCAGGTAACGAACATTCGAATGTTCCGCAGAATGTTAAACCATGTATGAATGTTGATGAGTTCGCGATTTCATGATTGACACTGCCGAGATTACATTCGCTCATACCACACGAGTCCAGTTAACGTTCTGATGGGCTAGTTTCATTTCTCTCCTATAAATTTGAATTCTTATTCCATCCCCCTATCTGCTCCTATCTGACGCCTCTCTGCATCCACGTTCCTGTCACTGAGTATCTTCCCCCGGCCACGAAGACCCGATAACCCGTGAGGTGGCACCGCAAGGACCCAGGTACTCTTCTTAGAATTCTACAGAGCCTGAAGGAGAGAGGAAAGAATCGGACCATATCTATTTTGAAAACGAGGCAGCTCTCAAGTCAGGTGGCCGGATATAAAGAAAATGGCGAGGACCAATCTTTTTTAATCTGCTCTCTTCTAGTCTCCAGTTGGCTTATGGATCCCAAGATGCCGGGCCCCTAAGTGGGGTAATGGTGATCAGAAGTCGTATGTCTATTACATAACGGCAAACAGCCGAAAGCATAGTCTCAAGCGAAAATCATTAAAAGGAGTGAAATGCGCCCGTTGACATGAGCTGTACTGTACTTATCTGGCTCGTGCTAAGGCGAGAACAGAAGGGACATGGTGGTGATAGTGTGGAAAGATTCCGGTCCGGGTGAGCTTCCCATCAAGGCTATCTAGGCCATACTACCAGATGATCGATGGGTGAACATCGTCAAGCCCCTCGTTTTTTCACCACCGACGGCAAAACGATGTTGGGATGTGCGATCGAGCGAAGCGCTCTCGATTATGATCTGATCGAGGTCAAGATCCATGATCACCGATTGGGCGCCTAAAGGTTGACAAACGACTTCGGGAGCCAATATTCAAACTGAACTGAAAACAAGGGGGACTGGTTCACGATGACACTATAAAGTCATCGCCTCGAATCGGCAAGTCGCAGACGCCTTAATTCAGGTAGTTGAGAGTCCAGATTCCTCGCTCCAAGCCGTCGGTAACTTTTTCAGAGTAAGTACCACTGGCACCCGAATATGTACGACTGCTCTGCAGAGATATTGTGTGCAAGCTTTCATATTCGCCACTACAGATTACTTCCACTATGCGCACAGGTGGTTAACAATGATGGGAAGGGACATCAAATCGCCGCGGACTGGATGGCTCGGGAACTTGATTCCCATGCTCAAGGCTGTCGTTTATTCGTGGCAACTTGCGCCACACCTCAGCAACTGTAATAATAATGTCGTCGCAAGATGATCTTCTTGACAACATTTTCCGATGCGAAGGGTTACTGGGTTTCAGCGATAGCGTTTAGTAGGCAAGGCACTCCCACCTGATGTTTTCAGGGACTCTCCTCATCAACACCTCGCAAAAGTGGATGGGAAAGATGATTAAACTGTGATCTGTTGTGACATGATGTCAGTGAGCATAATACGCGGATGGTATGTAATAACACCCATCAGATACTTATCACTGTTCAAACGTTCATGCACGTTCCTACATATAGTACGTCTCCCAGCTCGCAATTCAGAGGAGGCTAGTCTCGTACCAAGATCGCTCACATGTGAGATTACCTTGGGTCTTTGGACATGAAGGAACAGATTCTCTGAACTTCTTGATCATGACTTGAACCACATTGTATCCTCTCTCGTCTAGTGCTTGCAATCACTAAAGTTACAAATACTGTAAGGGTGAGAATACGGGATCGAAGGAAAAGAATCTATGCAAAAATGCATTAAGAGGGAATCGAACCCCCGGCGGGTCGAGCTTGATCACTCGAATGGCAACGACCCAGGTTACCACTACCCCATTAATGCTTGTGAATGTAAAGAGAATCATTAACTATGACTAAATAATATTATGATGAGTCACGAGTGCCACTTATTTGGCGGGGGCCACTGGCGGAGTTTAAAATCATCAGTTTGTCGTCGTCCGAGTCGTCGTCGCTGCCCTATCCCTGCTTTAGACGCCCACATCATGTCTTTCGGTCTTACTATTGGCACAGAGCGTGCTGTTGCACTACAAGTTCGTAATAACTTCTTTTCCTGGCATGATACTGACACCCGCTTCCTAGCAATCCATCCAGGATGAACTAACGAGACGAGGATTCAGCCCGGACGGTGGTGTGTTTTTTTTTTTTTTTGCTGTGAGCTTAAGGCATCTCACTTATCCAATTAATAGACTCTGTTATGGCCGAGTATGTTACTATCATGGTGATAAACAACAAAACCTCAGGCAAGCCTTAACGAACGTTTTGGCCTTCTTTTACTGACAATCCTTTTGCAGCTCAAATTACAAGTGAACTCGAAGACTGTATGCATTCATGGTTTTTGTTCTTGAAATTTAATACTGATTTTGTCTTTGGCAGTAATTGGGCAGGACTTCAGTGGGTTCTTTTTATAAGAGTTTCCCTGCTTCTAAAAACTGACTACCTGTACAGATCCAACCTTCACGGACTGGCTCTTCGAAGAAGCAGCCAAAGGCGCAACCGAACCGGAAGTCTCACTACAATCTCCTCCAACAAAGTCTGAACCAGCCGCTGGTTCTGGCTCGGCGCGACAGCCTCCTCCTGTTCCCAATGACTCGTCACGACCAGCTCCAAGCCTTTTGCGCAATGGAGTATATCAACAAGCCATCTCCCAAGCTCTCCCCTTGGCCTCGAATTCTGCACAAAAACGAACCTCTTCGGCACGCTCTCCTTCCCCTACCCACCCCAACAAGTCACGACGAACTGATCTCCCAACTGGCCCCCGTGCGATGTATCGTGATGGGCCCAATGCTAATGGGAACCCACACCCGAATCCCCGCAGTTTGTTGGAGCGTGTGGGAGGACCAGCTGGCCGTGGGCAAAAGAATTTCCAGAGAGATGAGGTGCAAGCCAGGATCGACAATATCATCGGTAACTCGCCAGAAGCGAACATGATGATGGCCCAAGGATTTCCGGCTATGGGCATGGACATGAACGCAATGGCTGCCGCAAACATGGCGAATCCAATCATGCTTCAGGAAATGATGATGAACCAAATGGCTCTCATGGCTCAAATGGCTTCGACAATGGGCATTATTAACCCTGCTACTGGGCAGTTTGGTGGACAAGGGTTCCCCATGCAAGGTGTAATGCCGAATGATATGGGAATGTTCCAGAACAACATGAATAACTTCCCCCAACAACAGCAACAAGGAGCAGGCAACAATGGGCAAATGAATGGGGCTGCTGGGAGAGGTCGTGGAACTGGCACAAGAAATGGGCGAGGTGTTGGCAGAGGGAGAGGAGGTTCTACAAGTGGCGGGTCTGGTCCTTCTAAAATAGCGAAAGCTTCATCCACGGAAAGTGCGATATCCCATGCTGCACCAATTGTTGCCCCAACCCCAATCAACCTTACACCATCAACCACCCCTTCATCAGCAACCACTCTCGCTACTGCACCTCCCATACAATCACGACCCGCATATGCAGTTCCCGAACGCCCGCAATCACCTACACTCTGCAAGTTTGGCCCAAAATGTACAAATGTCCACTGTCGTTACTCACATCCTTCTCCCGTCGCGACCGCTGAGAGTGGAATTGTTCTCAGCAATGAGGCTTGTGATCAAGGAAAAGACTGTAAAGATAAGGATTGCGTGAAGGCTCATGTCAGCCCAGCCGTTCTCAACCCTCAAGGTAAACGCATCTCCAATAACTGGTTTCCCTTTTCATCATACTGACGATTTTTTTTCTTCAGCGGAACAACCAGCGCCCAACGTTACCGTTCCTCCTCCACAATCGCACCATGCCCCCTCGCACCATACCCCTACCATCCCATGTCGATTTGGGGCCGCCTGTACGCGTCCTGGATGCACCTTTAGCCACCCTGCTCGTGCCACCCATTCTGGCGTAGCCTGCCGCTTTGGGGCTGGTTGTACACGCGCCAATTGTACCTTCCAACATCCCGAAGGACGTGTTCTTCCTTCATCTTTCCATCGGGGGCTGTCGACAACGGGTCCGATGGTCACTGTGCCTACACCTGAGACAGGGTCGATGGGAGGTGCCAGTCAACATCGGAGTGTAACGTTCAACAACCCGAATGCAATGAAGGAAAGGCTGGAAAAACAAATGAAGGAGATACAGGAGAAGAAAGACGAAGCTGAGAAGGCTGTCAAGGAAGCGGAGGCAGTTGCCCATAACAAGAAGACAGCCGCGGATGCAAACCCCGTTTCTATCACTGCATAAATATCTCAAAGGTCAGAAGATCACCTAAACCAACATACGACATACCGTTGCAAAAAACGCCCGGAATTCTCGCGTAAACAACGACGATGTTGTTTTGTATCCTTTCTCCTCATTTTGTGATGTTATTTACATAGCTACATTTTCCTCTTCTCTCTCCATTCAAGTCTCTTACCGCTATAGTTAAATTATATATTACTACATCTGCTTGCCGCCTTCACCCAAAAAAGGTGGATGGGCGGCTGCAGAGGAGGAGAAATATAACCGACTGCATTTGCTGAATGTTCTGCCACAAAGATTGGCATGGACATTCCATTCCTCCTCCACTCTTGTCCTAAGTCTGAGGCCAAATAAAACGCAAAGGACAAAAAATCCATTATGTAGCTTCTTAAGTATTGGTTAGAGCCAGCTAAGTAAAAGGTCCTAAGGACGAACTACTCCATTACAGATGAAGAAAGATACAGATACAGAACAACAGTAGGGGTCAAGACAAATGAATTCAATAAAGCAATTAAAGGGATTAACAGTGCCTATGAGTCGCGGGTCTCTAGGAGCTCTTCACCTCGTTTATCGACGGCTAGTCTGACCATGTCACCTTTGCCTAGATCCTTGAACTAAAGGGGAGCCGTTTGCGTGAGGAAGAATAGGGAAAGTTGCAGTAGAATGAACGCACTGTAAGCTCGCGGGTTCTGTGCAGACTCTCAATTTCGTCGACTCTGTCTCTGACGCCTTCGAGGATTGCATCAAACTCTTCTTCCTCGGTAACTTCTCGAGCAGCGTGTAAGATGAGGTTAGAATCTGGTCGGACGTTATGTTGGATCTGAAAAAAATTATTAGTGGGGTATTTGCAGAAGGCCCGTAGAAACATACGTCAATAGCGATGATGTTTAACCTATCTAGGTCTATATATATTATAGCAAGGTCATAAGTGTAACCCCAATTTTCATATTCAACAACGACATGCCTTCCATGAAGTCCGCTCGTGTCATTATTTGTCGACATCGCCACTGTGGCACTGTCAATTACATATCTCAACAACCCTTTGAGACATACATAGGGAATGGAAGGCAAGGGCAGGTCTTCTGTGAAATCTGCTTCAACCTCTTGTTCTTGACGGAGCTTGACGAATTCGCGCAAAAGCAACCAAGAGCAGGAACTCCATTTTTGCTGTTAAATATAAGTTAGGCTAGTTAGATAAACACCAGGAAGCACATGCACCTCATCCATCACGTCGTCATCGCAGTCAGGTATGAGACCTTTGGTTTAAAAAAAACTGAGTGGGAGGAAATGGAAGACTTGTTGCCAATATAATTCACCGATTTGGCTAAGCAACCATGCCTTTTCCACCTCCAATAGGTGTTTTGCCATTCCGATCATATCTTTCGATTTTGAGACCTGGTATTTTGGGTGTTAACCAAGTAAACATTAAGATATTGACGATCCCACCTTATTCAGGTAGGAGAGACGACCTCCAACCAAAGATAATGTTTTTTTCAACTCCTCAGGTTCAACTGGTGGACGGCCTGCGTGACGGCGCATGCGAGTGCACGCATGCAGCGATTCGTGAGGATCGAGATCGTATATTGACAGCACCTGAATGACCAAGAAGCTGAGTAAAGATGTGGTCAGAGTCGATAAGGAGTAGGACTTACATGCATACGGCTAGCACTTTTTCCTGCACAAGGAGTGAGTTGTCGGTTCCAATATTTTGAGGAATAGATATTTACGCAATACATGGAACGGCCAGAAATCGTCTCTGTAACCAGAGAAAGCGATGAACAGGACATTCACCCCAGGTATACAAAAAAACAACCCACGAGCTAAACACCATTGTCAAAATACCTGGATATTGGTATTGGTTCAGGAAAAAGAGGGAAATCATTGAAAAGGGATACAGACCACTAGCAGCCCATGCTTCAGCCCTCTGTTGGAGCTGGAGAAGCATATTCCTTCCCTCGTCGTTATTTTGGAAGAAATGGACATTGTTTATGATTAGTACAAAAGGCTTTCCCCGCTTCGGAGCAGCACGCAGCGCGACCTTTTCTAGTTTGTTCATTGCTAATTGAGGGTGACGGATGGAATAAGGAACATAACAACATAGATCTTGGCCATTGACGAACCTCGCTCGATGTCTAACGCGGGTCCACCTGTTTGGGTCGTTCTTAATAAAAATGTTATTTCGGAGTAGATAGCAAGATTGACCTTCCCGTGGATCTCGTCGCTGAAACAAACCCGTTTGCGTGTCTTCGTTAAATTCAAAGTTAAGCGCCTTTCCCAATCGCAGTCTGAAGACCTCCAGATCTGGATGGGCATCACACATGGAAACACCATCCGCATTGCATGCAGCCATCGAGTCAAACATCATGGTGCCTTTACCAGAACCCTGGACAAAAAACGATCCAGGATGGGGAAGCCAACTCAAAATCCATCCGCACCTTTGGGCCAAGCAGCATAAAATAGTGGCCAGACTCTTCTCCGTGTATGATGTGGTCTATCACGTCCTGCTCTTTTCTGCGGAGATTCTCAGTCCACGGGATCTCTTCGTCAAATAACGGGTCATCAGACAAATCGTCTGTGGGCGTTTTCTTGGTTGTATGCATCTTTGCAAGTTCGAGGGCGGGGTCATACCCCGCAGCAAATGCGTCTTCTATCTATTTCGTAAAAATACAATTATATCCAAACTGAACGATAAACAGCTGGCGGACATACCTTGTCCAAAACGTTTCTCTTGTACCACGATACATATGCGATGCCCCCGACGAAAACTGGGTTGATAAATGTTATTCTGAGCTGTAGAACGTAAGGAGATGAACTTGCCCGCTCCAAGACCAATTGCGGTTGTTAGTATCGCGTCAAGGACAGGAGAATTGGTAAACGTGAACCCAGCGGCGCCAGCTGGACCACCACCTGGAGGGTTATAGGGAATGTTGATCGCGGAAGTGCCTTCATGGACTTCATGTCGCGTCTGTGGAGGGGCTGATGGCCGACTACAGGGAGCCGGTGATAATTTCGCAGGAGGTTGCTTCTTTGGAGTACTATGAATAGGAGTGGTATAATAGCGTCCAACCAAGAAAGAGGGTCGTCCACGACGAGCAATCACGCTCATGGTGACGGACTAAGACTTGTTGCAACCCAGACATACACGTGTATAAAAGTGACAGAATTTTCTCAAATCAAGGTACTCATCATCCCCTCATCGGCCTCGTCGCCTTCGATCTCGAAGCCAACCTCCTCATCTCCCCCAGATATTGAACTTGCTACCGAATCCTCTTGCAACCTACCAAGAAATTTCTGGATATTGGGTTCCCAATTTTCCGCAACAAATGCCTTCCACTGCTCCTGGTCAGGTTTCTGCATGAAGGGAGTCCCATCCCAGTATGGCCGTACCTCCTTCATCCGTCCTACAATATTCTTCTCGATAATGGCGCGCCTCCAACCACGTTCCTGGATTTCTCTTTGGCCTTCTCCCAACTCCTTCAGAGCATATTGCAAGGCGCTGCTGTGTTCAATGAGTTCACCTTCCAACGCGACTCTCTCGTCGTTCCACCTCTTTAACTGTCTCCTTGCAATACGGATGTGCTGCTCGTTAGTCCGGAAGGGAACATGTGGCGGAGTAGGAGGTCTGGAAGAACCGGAATCGCTCGATGGCCCTGTCGTATAGCTTGAACGCCTCCGCGGAGGATAAGGAGTGCATCGCCGATGCGAGCTGGACAGCGGATCTATGTATGACAAGTCAGTTCAATAATATGCTTACGACGACGAGCAATTAAAACCAACTCACTATTCCTATTTTTATTTTGTACTGGGCTTTGCTCCACCTGTGATGGGCTGGCCTCCCTAGGCTCCTCCTTGATCACGTTGACCTTTGGTGTCAATTTGTGCACATTCCCTTCCTTCTCGACATGTATTATATCAGTTTCTGGAGTTCCCGACCTTCTCTTATTTTGCCGCGAAAGGAGTTCGTTGATGATGGCTGCAGATTTCCCATTGGCCCTAATGCCTTGTGTCTGTGGGGGAGGTGTCAGCGTCCACCTCTAGTCACCAAACAAAATTTTATGCACCTTTGCTATCTGCTGGATTTGTGTTCGAGTCAATTGTTCTAGAGCCTCGCGAGAATATTTGGTGGCTTCTCCTTGTTTCTTTGCTCGAGGCATTGCGAATGCTTTCTTGCAGCTGAGAATGCCCTCGAAAGTGTGGATTAATATGCTGTAGGTTCAGGTTTCGAAGGCAAAGGTGTGTTCAATACAATTATTTCTCTTGTTCACTTCATCGTCGTTGTTTTGATCAATTTGACATGGCCCTTGCAGACTGAACAATGGGACAACTGACCCGTTGCCACTAGGACTGACCCAGCCTTGCGGGTCCAAACGCTATTAGCCATTGGATTGAGTAAAGATCCTCCTTATTAACATCTTTTGGTTTGCCGACGGGTAGGCGCCGCCTTTCTTATATTTTTCTTATCCCGTAGGCTCGAACCCCTATCCTTGTTATTCATGTTGTTAAACGTCACTCTCCATGAGGATGTCATGCCCCTTCCTAGGTGTACCCCAAAGACCGACCTCAAAGCTTGCTGAACGGGTCTGAGGATTGAGTGGCCAGCGCCCAAAGAATATGTCAATTGTTGGTCACATCTCTGGATCTGAGATCTAAATTACTTCCAACCCAATAAGGTAACAAATGCAATCGTTGATCCTCATCTGCAACAAGGGAACAAGACCCTGCACCATGCTTTCCATAGGCACCTAAAGCGCGAACCATAAGGTAAGTTCCTCTCGTTTATCGGTCAACTCTATCTTGTTGAAAAAGCGGCATAGCATTTGAAAGCAGTACAAAATATTCAAACAAGACACATTATTGTCTAACCCTTGGCCAACTGGCTCGAAAATACGGAGTCCGCTTGGTAACCTTACGCTTGGTTGGCCCAATTATACGATCGTGCGATATGGGCCAAAGTCAACCTCCCCCCATTGAATATTTCTTCCGGGCTGTTTTGGCTTGCTTTGCGTCCCGGGCCATTGTTGTTCACAAACTCAACTTTCCAGTGCCTCTAACTTTCGGTTATACCACAACCATCCTTTCCTTATTTACTGCTGTCGTCCACATGTCGCCTCGTACCAGTGCGCCAAGTAAACCTACATATGAAGCCCTCCAAAAGATGAAGAGGAGGGGCCTTCTCTCATACGCCAAGGTTTGTCACCTTCCAATTCCTCAAACATTCGTCTTCTCAATGAGTTCTCTCATTCGCAGCCATACCGCATCCCTGTGGGTGCCGACGATGAGATTGAAGCTATAATCGAAGCTATTTGTGTGGCCATGGACATGCCCCATCCCAGTCGTCCCGAGTAAGTAACAGTGTTCAGTTTGACATCGTGGACACAGATTGATCACAGGAGTCGCCAGTACCCTATCCCATCTTTATGCTCACCCTGCCCCCACCACTCCGAAGGCACGCAGCGGTAAAACTCTTGAACCGGGTCACAGTCCCAATCCCGTTGAAGGCTCGCCAACACCCTTGGGTCCGGCTCGCAACACGAGAAGGTCTGCCGCTGCCCGAGAACCCGCCATTGTACCAGTGCGCTCTAGCCTTCCAAAGCCGACCACCGCTGCACGTTCCAATGTAGCTCCAGGGCCTAGTGCCGCTCCACAACCTCTTCGTAAGTCGGAGCTCCTCAGCTTAACACGTAAAGTAACATCCGTGAATATTGTTGTAGCTCCAGCTAGAAGGGGAACTCGCAGAAACCTTAACACTCGTCGACCTCTGCCCGATGAAGATTGGGTCGAGCCTCTGATCACCAATCGGACGGCCAACCTGCCATCCCCCTCACGCAGTCCCGAGCCTGGTCGTGGAGGTGGCCATCCCCAACCTGCTACGGAAGAATCCCTGCGTGACACCATTGAGATGCTCCACATTCAGATGGAAAAGGTGGACGCAATGAAAGAACTGGCGCGTCGAAAGTCAGAGGAGGCGGCTAGGCTGCGAGAGCTGGCCAAAGACTTGAAGGTCCAGTCGGAAATCGAAGAAGCGCGAACCCGACGATGCGTCGAGTACCTCATACATTGGCAGCGGATTTCAGAGTCCTGGGGATTGTACGAGATCTTTCCTGAGAAATCCGCGACAATCAGAATGGTCGGCGAGCAGGTCGAGGTCGACGCTACAGATGAAGAGCGCGATCCCACATTGGTACAATTCCGAAGGCGTGCAGATATGCTAGAGTTCCATGTCGGGTAAGTTTTCTGTTGCCATTCTCAGTGCTTGGAATATTTTGCTGATTGTTGCTCTACTCTTAGGGATGCGCCCGCAGACGAGACCCCAGAAGAACTCCGCGGGTAAGCCCTTCGAATTTCTATGCTAGTACAAAGTGCTCATAATTGTTTATAGAAGACTGGATATCATCGAAGAAACGACCCAAAAGCGCACAGAGGAGGTCATAAATGCCGAGATGTATGTTAGATTTTACAATTTCGTGGTCGCTACGCATTCTGATTTAAATCATTACAGAGAAGCGAAAAGAAAGGCCGAAGAGGAAATTGCCAATGCCCAGATCAAAGCTGCGGTCGACTTGGATAGGCCACGTTCACAGAGGCGCCAATTTCCTGGCACTATTCCCAGCGAAGTTATGGAATCCATTGGGGGTGGATTGAACAAGGGGAAGAAGCGCCAAAGGGATGATGACGATTCCGTAGCCAGTCGTTGTGCCCCTCGCCCGGATGGCCGATTGTGGGAGGGCCTCGATATTGGAATGAACTCCATATCCGACTCGACAGCCGGGTCGTCTAATGAACCTGACGTTGACCCCATCTTTTCGTATGCTCATCGGAGGAAGATCCAGCGTCTAGAATCGGTGTATAACCCTGCTGCTGCTGGACCGTCGAGATCTCACATCAGTCCTGCATTCTCTGCGTTCGATCAACCCAATTTACAAGCGCCCCAACCTGACGATGAGTCGAACTCGACCGCAACACAGGTTTCTCCAGTTCCTGAATTGTCGAGCTCATAGCAATCCTGCCAACCCTATTCTCTCTGAAAACAATTCACAAGCACCTCAACCATCCAATGGAACGACTGACTCCATGGTCGGCTCCAAAGTCACGCCCAGCTTGTGATGTAGACGATCAAAAGACAGAGGGTTTGCTTTATTTCTAGAGTTTTGTAGATACACATTATTCTTTATTTTACCACGCAAGACTGTCTCTAAGTTGGCCCGCAACTGCAAACTATTTTGATTGTTCACCAAGTTTACGCCATGACGGAGCAAAATAGGTACTGTAGGTCTGAAGTTCAAGATCTCTTTGATGCTTTGCAATCTTTCCCCGCCGAAGGGGGGGGGAACTGGTCATTTCTCGGTAGGCATCACAAATCACGGTGGCAGAAAATCGTGGCCATGGTTTCATCCCTCTGACACCTTTTTATAATTGGACCAACTTCCCAAATATACAAATAAAAATGCATTCCGAAACTTATGGGGGCATCGGAACAAATGAATGTCGACCCCTGCCTATTTCCATCAAGTTTTGATTTGGAAGTAAAACCGCTATGCATCATTGATACATTGAAAAACTGGGCTGTGCGATGGTCTTTGAAGGGATGTAGGCTGTTCATAATGAGGTATTCGTATAAAAATGGTATTTGCACCTAACACTCTGACACAAATGTCGTAAGTTATAGAGCGAGGCAGGCTTAGATCGAGGTGGGTGAGCCAGGCACTTTCAGTCCAGTTCAAGCAAAAAATACGAAGGGTGTGGCAACTAGTAGTGCCGTGTAAACCCCTTGGATTTCGAGGAGAGTCACAGGAATGAAGGGGGTGCAGCGGGTTTGTTGTTGAACGGAGGAACAGTTTTAGATTGAACAGAGCGCCGCAGTCAGATCGCATGACAAAAAGTCAACAATGGTTAGAAGAAGACAGGCTCATTCCTGGAAGTGGCAAGTTTAACTGAGGGGTAACTTAACAAACAGGGCAACGGTAAGAATGGAGTACTTGTTTGGGGAGAAGTGTCCCAATCCAACATCACATGCAACACAATCCACGAAGTCGAAGCCAGAAATATGGAAAAGAGGCGATTTCAAAACCCACCATGAAGCAGAGACCGAGGCGGTCGACTTACAGTAACTAGTTCTTCTGAATACCTTCATGTTTAAAATGACGGACGTCGGTCAAGGTCATGCCTTTGTGGCGAGGTTGTGCCGTAATTCTCTTCGAGCATGCTTTACCCTCCTGACAGGAACAAGCGCCTTGCAGGCAACACAGTCAATGTAATATTCGTGTCGAGACAGGTGAGTTTACATCACATCAATACTCGTGGGTCAACATTGAATAAGAATATGTGGCGTGATTTTGTACACATGTCTTCCCGAGGACAAAGGAGTAATGTGATAAGAAGTGAAGTGTTTGACCAGCTGAGAGCATGCTCCGTGAAATGCTCGTGGCCTTGAGGATCAGTTGGCCCAGGACCAGTAACATGCGGCGACCTTTGGTTCCTGCGGATTTGGTGGATATGTTGAGTCAGAAAATGATTAATGAACAATGGAAGGCGGGACCGTGATTACGTATGCAGGGTTGCCGGGGTCCTGTGTGGGAGTTTTTTTGGAGGGAAGGTTGTGTGCGCTGTTGTTCTTGTCCATCGTCCTTGCCTACAGGACAGACATCTCCTGCCGGTTCGCTCTCCACAGCGTCCGCTGCATTTATTTTCAAGTCTTCGCTTCTCCAGCTGCATTTTCGCCTGCTGGCAGGTCATTTTTGACGACCGACCTACACGCGACTTTAGCAAAAAAAAAGCAAGCTCTAAAACTTCAGCTCTCTCCTTGCACAATTCGTCAGTTTTTTCCCTCCCGCCATGGGCCCTTTGAAGATATTTCGCTCATTTGACCTCCTTTTCGCGCCCTTAGAATGAGCAGATCTTCAACTGCGACAGCACCAAAGAATCAGACTCCGCTTCCAGCCAGGTCAGCTTGGGCAAGGGGCCCTCCACAGGCAGCGACAGCGCCATCTCCTCGCTCTCAGTCTCCAGCTCCACCAACTCCAGTGCACCAAACCCATTCACGCCGTCCCAGTGCACTCCAGGGTGTTCATGTTAAAGATGGTGTCACCGTCCCTCGAAGTAACGTAGGAGCAGCAAAACAAGGTTTGTGTCAGCATTGCCATTATCTTTGCCTGTGATCGTTAATCCTTAACCTTCTGTACCAGGCTCAGCGGTGACTTTTGGGTCAATAGATGACGCTTCAGCGCCAATATCCTCGTCACCCGCAGCCGCTCCGTCTATCAAATCAGAAGGCGTAAGATCCTTCGGAACAGTACCTGCTAACACAGGTCATGTCAACGGAAAGGCTTCAATATCTTCGAGGTCGCCGGTAATTCCACCTGCGGCTTCTTCATCGTCCTCGGCAGCTTCGACGCCGCCCGTTTCAGCGGCTGCTACCCCGGCCAAGCCTAAAATCGACATCAAGAAGATGTTCCAAAATCCATCATCCGCTCCATCCTCGAACCCACCATCCGACTCTTCCTCGCCCTCGATGCGAAACGCAAATTTGCCATCGCAGCAATCATCGTCACATCAAGGCCAATCATCACATCCCCCTCCTTCGCAATTAGGCGCCCACTCATATACACCCTTCGTCCCTAGTGGTTCGATGAGACCACCACCAAATAATAATCCCAATGGAGGTCCTCCTCGATCACCCCAATACAACCGACAGAACCCGAATGGCATCGGTCCACGCTCACAAGGTGGGCAAAATGGTGGACCATCTGCAGGCCTGTCAAGTCCTCGGTTAGGTCCTCCACATAACGGACAACCCTCTCCTATGCCTCCTCCTCAAATGCAGCCCCAAATGCAGCCTCAAATGCAGCCTCAAATGCACCAGCATATGGGCATGCCTTGGGGCAATTACTATGTGAGCAAATCTCTCACATGTCAGATTTCTGAGTCTCATTCAATGTTTTCTAGGGTTATACTCCCGATCAACAACATTATATGTACTCTCCTCAATGGTATTCTCATATGCCTATGCCACCCCCCCATGGTCAACACCCCCCTCAAACTCCCGGACCCCATATCCCTCCACATCCTGGCATGCCTATGTCACCAAGAAACCCACCATCTGCCCTTCAAGGTCCTGGCACACCAACATTATCCCATACCATGCCGAATCCCGTCCACGCTCCGCATCCACCTCCCGCAATTTCCCATGCACCTGGTTCCATCAGCGGATTGACATCCCCGCCTCCGACACCCGCCTCCAGCACGATACCCACTAATCGCCTTAATGCTGGTTCCAGTGCCTTTGTCCCTCGCGCAAGGGTGACCCTGAAAAAAGAGGATGGCACGGAGGTCAATCTAGAGAACTTGAAGAGCATCCCAACACCTGCTGTATCAAATACTGTGACGTCATCACCGCAGGGTTCTGCGTATAGACAAGGTAGCCCTGGAACGCCCAATCGGAGACCTGCGAGCATTCGGATAGAATCTGAGGACCAGCGAAAGCTCCGCCTTGCACAGGAAGAGGAGAAGGAGAAGGAGCATGCCAAGTTGAAGGCTGAGGCTGAGGAAAAGGTCAAGAAGGAGAAGGAGGAGGCCGAGCGAAAAGTCAAGGAAGCGGAGGAGAAGAAGAGGAAGCAAGAGGAAGCGGAGAAGGAGCGCATCCGGAAAGAGGAGGAGGCACAGAAGGAGAAGGAACGTCTGAGACTCGAGGAAGAGGAGCGGGTGCGCAGAGAAGCGCATGAACGGGAAGCCAAGCGTATTGCGGAAGAAGAGGAGCGAAAACGCAAGGCGGAGGAGGAGGCAGAGGCCAAACGTGTCGCCGAGGAAAAGGCAAAGGAGGAAGAGCAACGACTTGAGAAGGAACGGGCGGAGAAAGAGCGTCTCGAGAAGGAGAAGGCAGAGATTGAAAGGCTCGCCAAGGAGGCTGAGGCTGAGCGACTTCGTCTCGAACAGGAGGAAGCGGCTAAGAAAGCGGTTCCCGCACCTGATGCTCAAGGCGATGGCAAGGTTGAGAGTGCCTCAGAGGATGGAGAGCTCATAGAAGATGGTAAGGATGTCGAGGCTTCTGCCCCGTCTCCGTTGAAGGACGAAGCGAAAGAGAAGCTGAAAGATGGCCTTCGCATTAACACTGGAGCCCCCCCTGACCGACGGAGACCTGGCCCTCTTGATCTATCTCACGCGAAGAACAACAACACTGCAGCTCCCTCTGCCCTCGCTACTGCTCGCATTATTTCTGACATCAACACCGTCCAATATCCTGCAGGCGTTGCTAGCCCCCATCCTGACCTCAATGAAAACGCCAAGGAAGGCAAATTCAGGTCCCTTTGTTTTGTTTCAACGACTTCACAGAAATTTAACCCTACAACATTTATAGGTACAACCGAGAATTCCTTCTGCAATTCATGGACATCTGTAAGGAAAAGCCAGCCATGCTTCCCCCTCTCGATGCCATTGGCCTCGAGCCTGTGGATCACGCCTCGCACTCATTGAGTCGTGGTGGATCTGGCCGTCATCGCCAAAGTTCAGGTGCTGCCCCCCCTTCCCGCCAGGGTTCAATTGGCCTCGGGTTCTCTCCTGGGACATTTGGAAAGGGCTCTACCAACCCCTTTGCTGGCATGGGCAATTTCGGCACTGCTGGCGCGAGCAAACTTAGCAGCGAAGATAGATTTGCCATCTCAGCAGCTGCCAATCGTGCTGCCTCTGTCAGTGGCGCTCCTGGAATGCAATACACGACACGTCCAGCCGCTGTCACACGGACTGCCAGCCAAGGAGGTCCTGGTGCTCCTCTTCGTGACCGAACTCGCAGCAAGCGAGGCGAGAAGAGAGGGGAGAACAACAAGGCAGGTGGTGGAGGTGGAAACCAACAAGGCCATGGATCTGGGTTCAGCAATTTCCAGAACCAACAGCAAGCCAACCTTGAGCCTGTTGTGCCTCTCCAAGCTACGGAGAACCGTTGGGACAGGAAAGCCCTGCAAGTCGATGCCGATTCACCTGAAATGGTGGACCGTAAGGTCAAGGGTCTCCTCAACAAGCTGACAATGGAGAAATTCGATTCCATTTCGGACCAAATAATTGCCTGGGCCAATAAATCAGAGAAGGAGAAGGATGGACGAACGCTCATCCAGGTCATCCGTCTTGTCTTCGAGAAGGCCACGGACGAAGCTACATGGTCAGAAATGTATGCACGTCTCTGCAGAAAGATGATGGAACAGATCAGCTCTAAGGTTCAGGATGACGGTATCAAGAACAACGACGGCAAGCCCATTGCTGGGGGCCAACTGTTCCGCAAATATCTCCTAAACAGGTGTCAAGAAGATTTCGAGCGTGGCTGGGTGGCGAAGGAAGCCACAGCTGCTGCCGCTGCATCGAAGGCCTTGGAAGACGAGGCTATCAAAGCTGCCAACGACAAGACCAAGGAAACCGGCAAAGATGAAGAAGTCGTTCTGTACTCGGATGAGTATTACGCTGCTCAGAAGGCCAAGCGGCAGGGTCTCGGTCTCATCAAGTTCATCGGTGAACTATTCAAGCTCCAGATGCTTACGGAGCGTATCATGCACGAGTGTGTCAAGAAGTTGCTAGGGAATGTCGATAACCCCGAAGAAGAGGAGATTGAATCCTTGTGCAAACTTCTCACCACTGTTGGTGGTATCCTCGACAATCAAAAGGCCCGGGCACACCTCGATGTTTACTTCTCGAGAATGAAGGAACTCACTAAGAGCCCCAACGTTACTCCTCGTATGCAATATATGTTACAGGTTAGTCCTCCCATAAGGTTTTTGTCCAAAGGTTTATTTTAATGATCCTTTTTTTTTTCCTCCAGGATTTGGTCGAACTTCGTGATCGCAAATGGGTTACGCGTAACACCGTCGCTGCTCCCACAACGATTGCACAAATCCACGAAGCTGTAAGTTTCGTCGCCCTGGTGTTCCTTAATCATTTGTCTCACAATAGAGTATTTAGGCCGCCAAAGAGAAGGCTGCCGCAGAGAAGGAATCTTACCAACGCCAAGTCAGCATGTCTCGCGGCGGTTCAAGGCGTGGTGGAGATCGCAGCGAGTACCCCCAAGTTGGCCCCGACGGCTGGGCTGTTGCAGGTAGTGGATCAGGTCCTTCTCGCCCACCACCCAAAGCTGGCGATCTTTCGAACTTTGGAAAGATCAGCAAAGCCCAGCCTATGACTTTTGGACCCAGCAGCGTCTTTGCTGGTAAGAAGGGCCCCGAGTCGAAGCGGGAAGCCATCTCTCGAACCAACTCCAGTTCGAACATGTTTTCAATGCTCAGCAGCCAAGCTCCAGAGTCAGGAGACGCTACCGCTAAAGGTAGGCATTGATTTTTGGAAGGCTCTCTGCTTCATCCTGCTGATATACCTGTTACAGTCGCTGAGCCCATGCAACGGAAACGACTTGTTCTTCAACCTCGTTCACGGCCTGTAGAGGCGGAGACTACCGAGCCCACTGAGTCTCCTGTTGCTGACTCGGATGGCGCCGCCTCAGAAGAGGAGGCCCCTAGCGAGATGACCGAGGCTGATGCCGAGAAGAAGATCAGTGAGGACTTGAAGGAGTTCTTCGCTGTTCGGAATCTGGACGAGGCCGAGATTTACTTCACCGGTCTACCTTGCCAATACCACCATACGCTCGTTGATAAGCTTGTCTCGCAGGCAATCGAGTCAAGGGAGGCGGACGCCAAGCTCGTGTCTGACTTCTTTGCTCGCGCGATGTCAAAGGACCAATGCACACCTGGCGCATTCGAGGAAGGTTTCACGCGTATCGCAGAGATGATCGATGACATTGCTATCGACGCTCCCAAGGCATTCCAACTGTTTGCGATGATGATCAAGGGTGCTGGTATGGATGAGGTCCGTCGGACGAATCTGGCATCCAAGTCGATTGATAGCGACAAGCTTCTTGCTCTGTTACAGTAGTTTAGACACCACCTTAATCTTTCTTCAAGTCTTGTTTCGTCCTCCCTGTCAGCATCGATTCCACCTACCTTATTATCATTCGGTGTCTACTCATCACTAGTCTCACATGTCTTCTTCCCTTCATTCGGTCTCGGCATTCTGTTTCCTTTGTTACATCTTTTCGCGTACTCTGCCTATCTCTCTGACCGTATAGGACCCACTTACATACGTATTACTCCCGGGCATGTACGATAGGTCTTTCGATCTTCGTCTGAGAATGCATTTAACTCTCAATGGAGATTTGGTTCCGCAACCCCTGTTCTCAAACGTTTGGCCGCCAAGGTAAAGCTCCCATTGTCAGGCGGTCTTTCATCTCCATACTACTACCCTTTCTTATATCAGGAATCCACCCTTCTTCGTTTCTGGTCACTCTTACCGCACTCGAGCTCTTCCTTCGGGAAGCGCACGACGTTTTCATGACCTCAATGTTATTAACCCGGAAGAAAGAAAGCATTTGGAAGAGGCTCGGTGACAAGCTCAATTTTTTCCGCATTCACCTACTATTTTTGTGCGTAAGCAGCGAATATTGCGCTTTCCGTCCAACTTTTTGACCTCGGCATCGTTTTTCACATCACCACAATAATAGTACATTCACACCTCTCATTTTCTCCGGCATCTTCTATGCAAGCAATGGGCGGTACAAAATATCCTATGTTGACTCACTTTTTAACTGCGTTAGCGCCATGACCGTGACTGGGCTGGCCACCATCAACCTAAGTTCGTTAACGGGGTTCCAGCAGGCGCTGCTTTTCATGTTGATGTGCATGGGCAACCCGGTGAGTATGTTGATCTCATATCACTGTACTCTGGCTAACGAACAACTGAAGGTCATTGTATCATGGGTCATCGTGTATACGCGCCGGTACGTTTTCGACGGATCTCTGTGCTTTGGCCCTTACTTTTTTCTAGACGTTTCTTTGCAAAGAAGTTTCAGAGTATGCTGGAGGCTGCTGCCACGAAGAAAACTGCAAGCATGATCGCCGAAGGCACGAGACAGAATAAACCATGGTCCAGCCGCTTCCTTGCTTTCTTTGCGAGAAGAAAATTATCAGTCATCGACGAGGAGAGGATACTCAGAGACGGGATGAAACCTTCAATACCCCCGAAACTCAGACCAGATATGATTCGGCGTATGGACGATGCTCCGAAGCTTGTCAATCCAAGTGGATTACTTTCTGAGGGCCATGCCCCATCTGATAGCAAAATATCTGCTGGCAGCAGTGACCCGAAGCCTAACCCCAGCGATGCTTCCAGCTCGAGCGACATGCGTCGCTCCAAGCTTAATCGTCGACGGACGATATCGATTGACTTTGCTGCTCCCGAGTACGTTCGAGCCTTTTCTCGTTCAGATCGGATGCCCAATGTTCATTTCTGAGCAGAACACGTCCAAGAGGATTGTCGGATCCAGGCCCCTCATCCAGGCCACCTTCTCCAAGTGTGTCCTTATTTTCTTCTCCTTCATTTTTATTACCTACCTGTGTTCAGCAACCATGTACAGGTCCGAGACAATAGCTGACACGACCCCGAGCCCTTCTGGTTCTCCAACACGTTTCCATCGCACTCAAACAGTTGAATTTGCCCCGACTCCAAAACCTCGAGGCAAATTCAGCGAAGGTAGGATACTAGAGCGTGGGGCGTTGCAGGAGGAGCCTAATGGGATACTTTCTCCTGACCACAGTAGGGTTTCTACTTCCTCATCTCCTGTTCTAAAGTTAAGCTCCTGTTTAGGATCCGCTCGTAGCTTTCGCATATCACCTTCAGTCCCCATGTCGGTCCATACACACGGTACAGGGCATACCCACTTCAGCCACCATACCGTACGCCCTGAAAACAGCATGACTCGCGGTTTCGGGGGTTTTCCATCCCCGTTCTACATAGTCAAATCTCTTGTGGCGTGGATGTTTCCTCGAGTGAGAAGCACTCTATCGCGGACGGTGACGATGCCTGCAACTGTGTCTTTGACTCCAAGTCGGGCAGGGGCGGAGGCTGGCAAGAAACAGGTTCCGTATATTTCGTTCGACGCTGTCGTTGGCAGGAATTCGGCATTCCACCTCTTAACACATGAACAACTGGACGAAATCGGGGGCGTGGAATACAGGGCTTTGAATGCCCTCCTTTGGATTGTTGCGGCAGTGCGTCTGGAGCTTCGCTTATCTTTTAATTCGGCGTCGGTTTACTGAAGTTCATTTTCCAGTACCATATCGCTATCCATCTTATCGCATTCACAATTATTGCTCCTTACATTTCAACTAATAAATGGAAGCCGGTTTTCGAGGAACAAGTTAGGCCGCTGAATGCTGTTTGGTATGACATAGTCTGGTTATCAATTTGAGTGTTACTGAGGTTCTTGTTTAGGTTCTCCGCCTTCCAAGTAGCCTCAGCGTATACAAATACTGGCACTTCTTTAGTCGACACGTCAATGGTACCGTTCCAGACTGCCTACGCGATGATCATTGTCATCTGTTTTCTCATTCTTGCCGGCAACACGTCATTCGTAAGCATTTCTCCTGGATAACATCCATTCCGCTAACATGTCCTTGTAGCCCATATTGTAAGTCGCCGCTGTAGAGCCCGCCTTTTGCAACCCAACTTAGACCTCTTGTTCTCGATAGTCTGCGCTTTATGATGTGAGCTCAACTTTTGACTTTTTTTTTAACTCGTTATAGTCTTTTGACACTCCGTTATAGTTGGTGTCTCAGCAAAGTCGTACACAGATCCTCAGGCATGCATGAAACTCTCCATTTTCTTCTTGATCATCCACGTCGATGCTACACACACCTTTTCCCTTCCCATCAGACATGGTTCCTTCTTACCATCGTATTACTACTCACGTAGGTTCGATCGCCCTTTTTCTCCTTCGATTCTTAATTTATTGCAGGTGTATCGACTGGGTTTGTTTCTTGGTCCTGGACATTGGTAACCCTGCCATCGAGTCAATCCCCGTTGGCACTCGGATTTTGGATGGCCTCTTGCAGAGTATCGCGGTCAGAGGGGCGGGATTTGGGATCGTCTCCTTGGCGGCTCTCGCCCCCGCCGTACAGGTATTATACGTTGTGATGATGTACATCAGCATCTGTAAGTCGCGAAATTTTCCTTTTTCCCTTTTTTAAAAATAAATTTTAAAATATCATACTTACCAGATCCCATCGCAATGAGGTGGGCGTTAGATTGGAACCTGAAAAGACTAAAGTGTAAATAAATTCTTTATTTCACAGTGTGCGCTCCACGAACGTCTATGAGGAACAGTCTCTCGGAATTTTCAACGAGGAAGTGGATGAAGAAGAAGCTTTCGAACCATCTGGGCCCCGCATCACTGTCTGGAGCCGCTACCTTACGATGCATGCACGACGACAATTGGCTTTTGGTTAGTTTTCCTCTTCGCTAGAAATTACTTGACTTTAATGCGTTCCAGATATGTGGTGGCTGGCTTTGTCTCTCTTCGTTATTTGTATAATCGAGGTAAGCCCACCTCCAACGCGGAGGATACCAAACAATACGCGATGGTTAATTGATCGCCCAGAAAAATAACCTTGAAAACCCCGCAAATTTCGGATGGTTCGATATCTTCCGACTAAGTACGTCGCTTTGCTCGCAACTTGACGACGACAGTATGCTCACGCATTTCCCCCAGTTTTCGAATTAGTGTCTGCCTATGGTACTGTTGGCCTTAGCCTTGGTATCCCGGATGTGTGTTATTAAATTCTCACCATTTTTATAGTTTCTAATCTCCCTATCTGTAGCAAAACTATTCATTTTCCGGTGCTTTGCACACTCTGTCGAAACTTGTCATTTGTCTCGTTATGCTGCGAGGCCGCCATCGTGGATTACCCGTCGCCATTGATCGTGCGGTCATGCTCCCCGCAGAGTTCAAGCAAGAACACCACGATACGCAAGAGGAGACTAGGATGTCCGATGGACACCCTTTCATCCATTCAGAGACAGTCAATAGCCGTAACAGCCGCCACACGGCAAATATTCGACAAAGACCACGCCGCCAATCGAAGAAGATAAATGAAGAAGATGTTTATACTAGCAGGGACCCCATCGATGAAGATTTCGGGCGTATGAAAGAGCCATAACAATTGTCAAGCCGGAGAATGCATTTGGAAACCTGATGGGTTTCCTTTGCCGTTCTTTCCGTCTTCATTTCTCTCACTTTTAGGGTTTCTTGCAACATTTATCTCGCTTTTCGCCTTTCTCATAGATACACCGCATACAATTAACTATTATACTTTGGCACTCGAAAGAATAAAGGTATCATGCATTCTGACCATTGTGATGTGTCAATAGATATGTGCCTTAGGTGGAGGTTGATCCGGTGCTTCAAGCTTCACGCTCGGTAACTGCATGTTGTTCTGTTGACTTTTTCCGCGGCACATCAAATTCACATGAATCGCCTTTTGGGTTTACCTATCATCCTGATCGACGATCTTTTGTTTTGAGGACATGGCGTGAAGGAGCCAAAAGGCATGCGTCATCCATGAGGCCCAAATCGACTCCAACAAAATATAATTATAAGGTGCCTTTTTATACCTCTTCCTCCCCACAACCGCGCTTAATCCACTACAGTCCGAGCATAATGCCTTACGCGAACCACGAAACAGAATTTATTAGATCAGAGGTGCGAACTTGCAGCGTCTAGACTCCGATTGGCCGTAATGAACTCTCATCTACTTCTACAGGATTACTCTATCGACATGGATCTGTCCAATCTTCTTGAAACGATGAGACTGGAGTCATCTTATGACAAAGGAGTTAGTTACTCTCCTGTTATTCCAAAGCCGCTAACTGATTCTGTTCGGTTTTTGGAGAAAGAAAACTACAGAAAGTGTCGTCCAAGTCGTCTATCCACCACTAGGCATACAAGACGACATCATTCCCGAAGATCCGAACTACCAGGTATATAAAACATCACCCAAAAGTCGCCTTATCATGTTAATCCGATATGTCCTCCAGTCGGACGCGGCCCAGCGGGAAAACTCCAATTCAAGCTTGGGCTCGAGCCACGCAAATTTCTCAGGTTGCGCTTACCTGCAGGTTATCCAGGCTCAAATGGAGGATTATCAGACCACCGGCGGGGAGTATCTCGAAGCAATTTTTACTCATCGAGAAATACTCTCTGCGCATCCCGGCGCACACCGCGAATGCGCTCGCGCCTTCAGTGATCTTGCCTACTCCCTAGAGACGAGGGCGTGGAGGGCAGACCGAGAAGCGGATTCTGAGGCTGTGAGTGCATTCCGACATGAAGCATGGGTCATTGCATCTTCTCTGTGAGCAATACCGAGTCTATCAAAAATCTGACGCTCATTACTTCTCCCAGAGCTCCTGTTCCAATGAAGCATAAAGAACCTGCTCCTAAGCAAACTTCCTTCGTGTGCATTATGCCCATGATGTAACCGTCTCACAAAGATCTTGAATAGTTGCAAATGAAACGATGGTGTTGCAAACCAGGTCCTTTCCCCTCGCATTACTTAACTCTGATCAATCTGATGTATAACTATATCCTTAGTACTTTCCACTGCATTTTATCACTGATTTTTAATTGAGCTTTGCAGAGGGCAAACCTCAAACCCATGAGCTGGTCCACTCGAATTTGATATCCTAAAATAGACAAACGGAACTCAACGGTCAATTCCACGATCCACGATTGAACGTCCATTTGGCCCGACACTTGAGGGTTATATTTTTACAGCATGACGGCTGCCATGCTTTCACATCCATAGCGGGAACCCTTGGACTTGCCTTCACCGCACAAAGCCGTCAAGAACAAGTCATGAATTCAACTATTCATCGTTTACGGACCTATCCGCGCCCACTTCAGTTTGCATCAGTACCGCTGCCGCGTGAGTTGATTACCATGGTCCTGACATCCTGGGTTAATGATGCATTCCCTGCAGTTGGAGATCCACTCAGAGACTGTACGTGCAGCTACCACTTCTGAAGAGACCCAGACCAATTAGTTACGTCGTTTGCGGCACAGTAGTCCAAGAGGACCAAGATAAGCAAGATGAGGAGAGGCGTCGAGAAGCTATCCGGGATTTAGTGGAGTCCTGGATGGATAGGCTTCAACTCATCAGCGTCATTGTCGGTCTCTCTATAACTGTATTGTTGGATGAAAACCTGACATTCTTGCCAGACCACTTTTTTTGCATCAACCGAAGCCAGTATGATAACTGTAACGGCGCCTACATCAGATGGGGTTTCGTTATCTTTAATTGCGCAGTTTTCAAACATTGGGATAATGGGCGCTCTGGTCGTGCATTCTAGCGCTGGTGTGTGGTTATAATTATTCGAAAAAATAAATCTGACTGTATATTCCAGCAATCATACATGGCGGCCTTTTTCCTCATTCGTTACAAGCTCAAGATAGCCACAACCGAAGAACGACAAACAGATGGTCACGTTTATGAGGAGATAGTCGATTCTCCTATAGCCCTCACAAGCGACATGGAAAAAGCACATCAAGACGTTAACGATAATACGAAGGGGAGACACCAACCTATTCACAACGACCGCAACAGAGATACAGATCCAAGACCTGGTCTGATAAGGGTTAACGTCGACTCAGCAGCGGGGTCACCCCGACGGCTAATCTACTCAACCAATCCGCACCTCGTCCAAGTAGGTCCATTCCAACGCCAACCTCCAACACACCTCCTTGGACGATGTCACACCTTGTGCGTCATCCTCACGGCTCTGGGATTCGTACTGGCATTAATGGGTATTCTGTGTTTTGCGTGGGACCGTCTACCTCTCAGCGTCAGTGTGTCTTCGAGTTGCTTTATGGCTATGTGTGTTATTAGCGGGGTGTTCATTTTGCTGAAGCCTTATCCTGGGGAAGGGGTATTGAGCAGTCATATTTATTACCAGGGCAGGTGAAGCTAATGTCTAGAGAACATAGTTTGTTTACTTGATTCAAGAATTACATGTGAATGTACGATAGCTATATGGTAATATCGGATAACAGGAGGACAACTACAAATCGAACGTATGCAAATCAATAACAAGTTAAATCGCTGAGGATAGCATGTATCGATATGCTATGTGGGATAAACAGGGGACCGATGAACAAGCCTCCTATTAGAAGCCTGCCGCCTTCCTTGGTATAGAGGCCAGGTGTCTCCCAAAATGATCCTTCGAAGCCAAGGGTCTTCATAAGAATAGTGGGGGTGTCCAAGATTTCCCAGCATCTGATATAATAATCCAAGCTCGTCTCCCATGTGAGAAATGGATGTGCTGTCATGCCTGAGAGACGCAACGAAGAACAGACCAAACAAGAAAACTAAGAAAAAATGGGAGTTCTGGAGAGCCAACAATCCCGATGGCTGGCTAGAGGATTTAGCAGACTCTAGTTTGATGGCTTCTTCATACTGTCGAGCAGGAGATAGTGGCGTTTTTCCTGTCAAAGACGCAAGAAATCGTTGACGGTTTTCAGAGTTCCAACCCTGTACGGTGACCGTGGTGTTGCCAAATGTCAGGAGCGGAACCGCTGACAACGTTTCATGGCTGGAGCCATTGTCTGGCGGGAAGGACTCCAATGTTAAGGTGCGACAAGTAATTGAATCTCTGAAGGTCCTGAGGCCATCTAAGAGAAGGGTTTTTGACATGGAAAAATCTCCTTTGATATGCACTCTCTCAGCGGGGGCGGAAAGACACCAGGATGTCAACGTGGATTGTTCAACGAGACAGATTCCATCCAAGAAGATAGAGGTAAGGGATGCCCAGGACGAAAACACGGAACGAAAGTCACGATAAACACCAACAAGGTGCATACTGGAGGGATCATTGGATATCCATTCGAACCTTTGCGGGTGGAACTGGGAGAGAAATCGTAGCCAAGATCCGTTGGATTTGCATCGCGTTGCTCTATCGAGTGTATCTTCGGAGAGAAGCGTCTGTACTTGCTCGCCGGCTTTGATGGAGACTCCAAGAGTAAAACAAAAGCGCAGCGTGTTCATATTTGGAAGAGAAATGGAGAGAACATCGTCGCTTTCCAGTATTTCGTAGTCTCGGGGTATAACTCCCAATTCAAAACAGCGTACGTGAACGCCCAGGTCCTTGCTGTGAAATGGGCTAAGAGGTGCAGAAATGCTGCAGAGAAGGCTTTCAGGAGAGCGAACAGAAACCGTTTGAAAGCTGCGTGGAACTGCAAGGGTGCTCAGCCGTTTGTTTATGAGTCGTACATCCGAGAAATTGGGCAGGAGAGACCGATAGAGCAGAATCCGGTCGAGGACTTTGTCAGGTATGTCTGATATGGTGCGCATGCTCCGACATCTTGGACTCCCTTTTAGCAAGCACCGACAGACAGGTTCGCTTGTGGTATCCATTTCAGAACAAGTAACGGAAACGCCGTGGGCGGCAACTATTGTATAAACTTACCCTTTGAAACCTCCAGGCATGGCTTGGGTTAAATCGGGTAAATGATCCATATGCTCGGGAAAACGAGGTGTCGCACGTTGGTATGAAAGTTGAACCTTGCACCACCTACAATCGGAAGTTATTGGCCCCCTGAAAAGCACGAACAAGCAACAAACGCGCCAACATTCGGGAATCGGCTTGAACAAAATTTCGGCGGCAGCAATATCCGGTATCCTTTTCCCCAGATTGCTGGCCGCTGCGAAAACGTACGGGTGCGACGAGACAAAATATTCGACATGAACATGAACCCAAGCACGAATAATCTGCCATGTCGTGTGCCAATATGGGCGCCTCACAAAGAACCACTACCGCCGGGTCTTACGGAAGAAGACAGACCGTTCTACGAACAGAATAAACGATGGGAAGGGTATATGGGAAGTGCTATGGAGTCGTGTCCTGTGAAAACAACGTTAGCTGGGGGTGCTGGTACACATTTTCTTTTATATCTCTGGCTTAATGACAATTCTTCATGAATAGGCTTTGGCATCGGCGCTTTCTTTTCACTCATGTCGGCCTCATTTGCATATGAGGACCCCTACCTACGGTCACAAACCCAGGCAGGGATGAATTCGACGCAAAAAGCTGGTCAAATTTTTAAGGAAATGGGCAAAGGCATGTGGACAAGCGGAAAAGCGTTCGGAAAAATCGGTGCTCTCTTCGCTGGCGTCGAATGCATCATTGAATCGGTGCGTAACGCGCGTCTTTTCATTATTTTCACGTTCTTTCTTTGTTCCAGCCCCTTCAACTCTCTGACACCTCCTTTCTTTTATTCTTTAGTATCGCGCCAAAAACGATCTTTATAATTCAGTAGGCGCAGGCTTCATCTCTGGTGGAATCTTAGCACGAAATTCTGGCCCCAAAGCTGCTCTTGGTGGAGGCCTGGCATTTGCGGCCTTCTCAGCAGCTATTGACTTACTTTTCTTACGACGCGAGACCCCCGAGTAAGGCTCCATCCTCCGACCTGTACTGCATGCTGACCCACGATTTTCAGGGAAGATTAGTCGTTACCCCTTCCTCGTAGACACACTTAGACTTATATTATGTTGTTACCCATTTACTAACGCACTGTATCTATATAATTGGAACCAGACTCTTCATTCGAGTCCACGAACTCCGCACATACAAATTTAATTTATTTAAACTCATGAGTTACAAGAGGGTATACAATTAATGCCTTTCCACTATTAGAATTAGTATGTGTAGGTTGAGGCAGACAAAGTGCCCCCCCCAAAAAAAAATATATCCTGAAAATACCACCCAAATGATAGATAGGAAGAGGTGAAGTAATTAATATGCCAGCGAGAAAGCAAAGGTCACAAAACAGCAACCTCACAGACAATTGGGACCACAGACACATGTGGATATGGATTTCTCGAAGACGACGGTGCAGCTGTCGAATAGGTATCATAAGCCGGCGGGGCCTCCCCGCTCGTACTCTCCTGCCCCGAAATCAACCGCTCGAAAAGGGAGCTCGACTGCAACATAGATTCGTTGTAATGGATCTGCCGCAGCGAATTCATTGCAGAATGATTGATGGGGGTGCCTTCCGCCGCCGAAGCTAACGAGGAGTTGGAGGACTGCCGCGAGGCGATACGCTCGAGGGCAGCAGACATGCTACTACCCGGATGGAACCCGCTTCGGTGGTCGGGTGCAGCTCGTTCGTGCGCGACTTGACATGGACAAGCAGGGACAATGGCAGCGGAATCATCGAATGCTTCGGAATAGCGTGGGAGGGCCGTCCATTCTGGATTGCACCGACACTAATTATAAAGAAGGGTAAAATAAACGGGGTCAACAATTGGATCCTCTAAATGGACAAACCAACCCACCGAAAGGATAAGAATAGGAGTCTGCACGACAATATCAAATAACTTCCTTTTGCCCGTCTTCCCATCTACGTGCACATCATCCCCCCTCTCCACGCGCATGATGATTTTGATCAGATGCGTAATAATAATATTGCTCCTGCGATTCCGATTCGTAAACCTCATCAGGTTGCACGACTTGGGCAGATGTAGCTCCTGGTGGAAAGTCCAAGGACCGGGACCCATGAGGTTCGAAGCGGTCTCAGAGAGCTCAGCATCCGAGGCATGAGGATCGACGAGAGCGAAGAGGGGCGAATTCCGGAGCGCCTCTGGGGAATCTGACTCCAGAGGCAGGATTGGGTCAGCAAACTTGCCCTCTCCTTTGATGCTGAGCAGCGGGAATTGAGTGATCGGGTCTGTGCGAGCGATGCGGCGCATATGGGTATAATAATCCACGCGCTCTGCACAAATGAAAAAAAAGGCGACTCTGAATAAAGGACGAGAAGAATACACAACACAAATCGTACCTTCTACTACCACTGAAAGTCGGTGGATCTTGACTTTCATCAACGGCATGATCGTGAATGTCACAGGAACGGTGCCGCCAATGTAAAAACTCCTCCCAGAAATTGAGATTAAGTATTGAAGCTGCTGTTCCCACTGCCGCTCCACAATGATATTCTCAGTATCTTCTGTATCTTCCTCGGTCGGACAGGCGATGGTTACGACCTCGCGAGATGAGGACATCTTGGCTTTAAAGGCGCCTGGTCGGTGTACACTTGCCTTCAGCCGCCAGATGACGGACCCAAAGTCACAATTCATGGATGGAGGAGCATTCGATGGGATACTGAAAGAAATTGGGTATGTATACGTTCCTAAAAACAAAGAGAAATGAGTATTGATTAGACAGACAGGTATCCAAACGAGGAAGTGACCTTTCTTGAACTCCTTCCACCCTTCTATCTTGTCCTTGGACCCCCCTTCCTCTTTCTCTTTTATTATCCTCCCAATTATACCTCTACCCCCCTCTCTCGAACCATCTATCCGAGATCCACTTCGCCACGACCTGTTTCGCACCTGATCCCCTGCAGACGACCGTGGTTCCTCATCTAACCATCCTTCAGGTATGGCGCCCCCCACACCTCGTTCCATCGTTCTTCCACGCGTCATATTACTGCTCGCTCTAGGTCCACGGTCTTCCGATCTCTCTCGATCTCGTCCTGCTGTCAACGGCCGCTCGAGCGACGTCCTCAACTGCGAA
>Ga0307509_10001696_pt1 | contig 36809 bp, 30 predicted proteins | sample 10_EM_MG_FD_202245 | JGI IMG/M metagenome (GOLD analysis project Ga0307509, IMG submission 202245) | Populus trichocarpa ectomycorrhiza microbial communities from riparian zone in the Pacific Northwest, United States - 10_EM | ecosystem: Host-associated > Plants > Roots > Unclassified | place...
GACAGGGTGCTCGCACAAGGTCGGAAGTAGTGGTGAATGTCAAAGGCTTAAATCTGATATCTACTTAAGTTTAAGCGTTTGGCATTCTACTTCGACAACCAACTTTTCCTTGAGAGAACTAAATTGAATGAAGCTTCGAGCTTAACTATATTAAGTTTTACCGTTGATTCTTTTGAATTATTTTACCTCATCTTTATCTTCTACTTTGAGTGTTTGGTGCAGTCGCAACCTTAGAGTTCACCTCTCTATAGGGTGCCCCCGTTACATCCCCCTCGCCACGTTTCATGTTTTCTTCCACTGAGGATGATTAATTCTGCTTGGTTTATTTCTTTACTTATTGTCCTTGATGGAGATCGCGAGGTCTGGTGATTTTGGATGTTTTTTTACTAGTTTATGATGTTTTCCCTTGGATGGTTTTTGAGTCATGGTTTAGCTACGCTTTCGAGAATTGGGTGGTTAGGATTTTCTTTTGTTAGTTATTTTGCTTTGAGGTTGTGTTTAAGCCATAGCTTACCGCTGCATGCGAGTTCTTTGTACCTTTAAACAAACGAATACATGATTCAAATAAAAAAAATCCCTATGGTAGCCCTCAAGCTTCGTCTGCTCTATCTCCCTACCCCTACATTTCAAAACACCACATTGCTTCTGGTACAAAATCTCACGATACTATGCACTCTCAGTGAGCTGCCCCCTCTGGCACTCTCAGTGAGCTGCTCTACGTCTAGCACTCTGTGAGCTGCAATAATGTCCGTTTAGGATGCCCCCCAGGGTTTCCCTCTCCTTCCTTCCTCTGTGCCCTCTACCAGGCCGCGCTCTACCTCCCCCCGTCTGAACAAATCGTATACCTGACGAATTTCCTGCGGGAAACGCTCAACAAACTAGGCCTTAACTATACGGTCCCCATCCCCACAAGCTCTGAGCTCGGTAGAGACCTCTCTACGGTGAGTCTGTTATGCTCCCTCTTCTCTGTTTTGCGATTAATGCACTGGCCTCTCTCCTGAAAAGGGTAGACACCCTCAACGACCGCATCACACACACACATGACTCTATTAGCCAGGTGGCTAACACAGTTCCTAACAAGAACGAGATGACCCCCTCCCTGGCCCCCATCACCTCTTCGGTTCGTGACCTGTCACATCGGGTTAGGATAGCCCCCATCTCACATAGACCCACGCCCCCTTCAGCCAGTCAGGTGCCGATTTCTGCCCCCCCCCCCCCAGGAGACCCCCTGAACCCACACCCGGCCTTCATCCCGACTTTCCCAGGCATGACCACGCCACCAACAAGTACTACAGCATCCCTGCATCAGCAAAAAATTACCCTGGGTCAGATACGGCGCCGTTGCGTCCTGACGCACACGACGTTGAACCTGCGTCCCCTGCCTCCTGTGCTTCCTGAGTTGCGTCCCCTGCATCCTGTGCGTCCTGAGTTGCGTCCTCTGCATCCTGTGCATCCTGTGCGTCCTGAGTTGCCTGGCAACGCCTGCTCAAATTCCATGCGTCCTGAGTTTCCTTGCAACGCCAGCTCACATCCCATTCCACCCGGGTCGCCCTGCGAGCTTCTTTGTGGCAGGATGGGAGGTTGCCTTATAGCAGCCTCCTGAATACCTCAAGGCGCCTGCCCGTTCAAGTTACTTCAATCTGCTAATGGATGCAGCCTATTATCGCGTCTTCGTTGCGTCGGCTGGCATCGGGAGTAGAAGCACTTTTTTTTTAAATCATCTCTTCCGCGCGCGGGTTATATACTACTAATCATCAGCCCTTGTAGTTTATGGATCTGGTGATTCTACTCTGTAGCTTGTTTATTCATCAGTAGCTTTTATACTACTATCCTACCACTAGGTTCCTCCGTCAATCAATCCCCAACGCAAACTAGCATCCCAGATGGCTTGTGATATCCGGATCCCTTAATATACCTCGTTAAATGTTCTCAAATCGATAGAGCTATTGACAATCCAGCGCCAATTCCCCCTCTGGGATAAGGTGCGCCAGGCCGAGAATTGTCCCTATGTCAACTACAGTAAACTCCTGAGCATCCTCCTTCATTTGGACGGTAACAAGGCTATGTATGTCGGATATCTGCCCTGAGTTGACTGTGCTCACAAACTGAACGCCAGTGAGACGGCGCACGCGATCCTCGCATCTGTAGTCTCTGATTTTGAAGAGTGCAATGAGCTGTAACAAACCAGCCTTCCCTTCAGGTGTTCGTAACGGGAAATGACTATCGTGACTATCATAGACTATTGACATAGTCTACGTAGTTTGCTTCGTCTATCGTTATAGACTAACATCTTGCGTTCGTTGTAGGTGTAGTGATTGTAGGAAGTCCTATCATGTAGGAATAGAGTACTCGCATACAAGCGAGGTATCATAGAGATGAGGGCATTATGTATCTCGAACATATTGCACCTATGGAAGGTCACTGTCAATGGGCTTGGCCTGTACCCCAGTATCTGAGTGGTGTATTACTTAGATAGTTGCGTGAAGTGCTCTAACTACTGTCACTTTTTTTCTTTTTTTTACTTTTTTTTTTTTTTTCTTTTTTTTTTTTTTTAAATCAAGTGCGTTTGTTTTATTAAGGTACAAAGACAGCATGCATCTTTAACGATATGGCCGACAAAAACCCTACTCTCCTCACCCCAGGAAACATCCAAACCCCCAAGTCCCTCTGGTATGAGACCAACCGCACATCTCGCCTATCGCCCAACCAAATCCTACGAACATACTCATACACCCGAAGGAAGTAGAAAGGAAAGAAACAAGCAGGAAGGAGAGGAGAACCCTTAGTGACATCTACAAAGTATGAGAACAAAGGAGATGAATGAACCCCTGACAAAGGAAATTTACGTCTGATAAATGACGTGTATCAGCCTGAGCTAGGAAATGAAAGTATGGACCTGCACACCGGAGCCGTGCCGGGGGACGAAGCGGTGCCCGATGGCAGGATAGGACGGTGTATGGAGGCGACTCTGGTGAGGGGTCGCCGGAGGGTGTGCCAAAGCAGCATTAGCGACGGCCAGGAGGACGGGCATAACCGAGGCGGGTTTTTGTATAGCGACCGAAGATCGACCGCGGGAGGGGAGCAGTAAGGTGCCAGCTGAGAGGGTGGGAAGGGGGGGGTGGGTGTAGCTGTAACCGAGCAACGGGACGAAGACCAGGAGGGTGGAGGGAGGGGGGTGTGGGGAGGGGGGTGTGAGGAGGGGGGTGTGAGGAGGAAGGCAGTCCGAACACTTGAGACGACCGACTAGAGTAACCGCGGCTGATCCTTTTCCGAATGCGAAACGAAGACGAGGTGCTGAAGTTACTAACTGAAGTGTTCCCCGACAGGACCACAAAATCGAGACGGAAAGGTACTTCGCAAAGGGCTTGGAAAGCTCAGCGCCGACCGTGAGCGAAGAGGACAGAATGCCGACCGCGCAAAACCTAAGCTAGGTGCGAAGGAAGTGCGGGGTAAAGGGGAGAACTGAACTTCATGAGCGGGAGTCAACGATGAACAGGAACAAGAACCCCGTGGAGAAGGGGGTAGACCCCAGAGGGAGAGGAGGGGTTGTAGCATCACTCCCCTAGGCAGAAGCCATGAAGGGGGAGGAGAGGGGGTGGTGGTGGAATCCCACGATGATTTCCCTGGTGTTGAGATTTCAATCGCCGGAGGTGTAGGGGAGATGGTTCGTGTCTAACTACTGTGACCCAGTCTCCCCTTATATAGACTCTTTACACCAATAACCCTAACCCTGGTAACTCATAACTTGGGTCAGGCCCTCCTATGACTCATCATGAGTCATACCCGAAATCTATCAGATGAGTCCTATGAGTCACTACGCAACATCCCATAATACAATCAAACACACATAACCAAGTCAGGTGCGCAAACTGCGTCACCTCTCTGAAACTCGTGACTCATAATATGAGTCACGCGCAAAGGTTATCACATTATTATGACTCACAATCGTGAGTCATAGAAACATCAACTACTCATAACATCACGATGATACGCAAGCGCGAGTCATGTGAGAACTATGAGTCAACTAACTACATAGTGTGAAACATAAACCTACCTTATGACTAATAATTATTAGTCATGTGAAATCTGCCTTGCTTAGTCACGATTTGTGACATCTCACCTCAGATTGCCGACACCATATACGGTAAGTATTTCAATGGCAACAGAGCGCTTGGAATACTGGATCCAGAATTTGTCGACCGCATTAATGGTCCGATGGTATGCCTGACATGTGCAATACTGTGCCATACACTTCGAGCATGGTGTGCCGGTGTTTATCAGGACTGTCCAGACTTCAAACCTGATACCGTTGGAGGTAAGATACCCATAATTGGCAGCAATTTTGTTTGATCCGACAGCTTATCTTTTATCAAAGATCTTGTCTCCAGACAGAAGAACACCTGGCGGGCTATGCCCAAGCCGACACAGGAACTGATACTCACGAATTTACGTGACACGATTACAGAACAGATACAGAAAGAGCATCAAGTATTGAAGGAAAGGAGAGAAGGTTTTGTCAACGATCATAACGAAGTAAACGCCAAACTTCAGTGTCAGTTATCCAGGAGGAATCCACGTCAAGCTACCGCACTAGAACTGACGTCGAACAATCCCACCACCCATCTTGATCATCAGGCAAATATTCAGGGCCTGTCTCAGACAACCGATATGTCGTTTGACTACAGCCAGACGGCCTTTGCACTGGCCCTGTGGATGCTCGACTCATGTTCATCTAGTCTAGATAACTCACAGCAGCTGACACTCCGACTAGAGCCAGAGTGAGCGCTCAGAGCCCTTACCTGGCCAGCCCACTTTCTTTCAGCATTGACGAATCTCAAGATTGTCTCGCACTAGTCTCAGAAAATACACTTTGAATACACCCCGGCGCAGTATGGACGTCAACTTGGCAAAATGTATCTGTAAAGCGCCGATGAATATCATATAGCAAATAAAGTAATCAATGATTTTGGCAGAACTGAGCTCCATTCTGAGCAATAGTCAGAAGAGATCTTGAATCATGGAAATGACCGGTATCTGGGGGTCCACTCCAGGTGACAGTGGTAGACTATTTGTGTAGTAGTAAAATAGAACTAGTAATAAATGGAATCATGAGGGGTCTTAGAAGAGTAACGATAATATGGGAGCCGACGTAATGACCTCCCGAACTTATCAACATCGTGATGATGCTCTTGTCTTAGCGTTCACATGTCCAAAACACAGTGCACTCTGAACTCGACGTCGGTCTGAGTGTGTATGTGAACCTTCAGGATGACTTTGTCATTTCATTAGCCCACGTCACACAGGCCGTCTGGAAGGTCTCTTGATACAACTATGCAGGATCAAGATAACATCAAAATAATGGCCATCAAGTGCGCGCTACGTCCAGACAACCACTGGAAGACTTCATAATTATAAAGTGAGAACCTAGCAGCAGAAGCAATCCTGATGCGAGAACTAAGAAACCGATTATATCCGGACGTGAGGGCTTCGCATAGAACGTAATCAGGACCCCAAGACTCAGCCATGAACGCCTTCAGGACGTGGGCGCCGAAGTCTATATAATTCAGGATGGCACTTGGACATGGCGAGTGAAAGGTGTTGCCGTGTGGACTCGAAGTTGTGCAGGCGCTACATCCAGAGTTGTGGTAGACGTTTTGAGCGTCCAGAGAATCAGACGCACAGGACGCACAGGATGCAGGTAATAACTTTTGCTGATGCAGGTTTCTCCATTTAATCTCACATACACCCCTCCACATCTAAGAGCCTCTGGATTTTGGGACAATCATGGCTCAAGTTCCGGAATTTCCATACTGGTGAATGTAGGGTAACCGGGATCTCACATTTGGGAACTTGGACTCATGTCCCCAGATGTCAAGCTCCCACGGTAGGGTATCTTGACTCTCCTATGCCTTTCCCCTATTTGGAAGTCCGAATGACGACACCTGATGTTGCCATGGAGACATGTGTAATATTCCTATGGTTTCCTTATGTAACGACCCTACGATAGGTAGCTACAATCACTATCACCTTAGCCCAAATGGTATACCAAGTGGTCACCAGAGGTGGTATGGTCTCGTATACTTGGTATATACATAGCTGGTAATCCTAGGATAAGGCCTAGGGAATAGTTGAGTAGCCTTGAGGTACTCTACTAGACAGGGTAACCTTTCGGAAGAACATTCACATAAAGTCAAGAGAACTATGGGAATGTTACGCGGACATGCAAGACGACTTTTGTGGTTGACTGGAGGACTACCGAAGTGGTTAAAGGGAGAAGAGGGCAAAGTTACCCTACCTTGGGAATTTGGATATTATGCCCATGGACCCCAGTTACCCTAGTGGGGTGGCCAAATTACCCTACCTTCACCGGCAAAGTCAACCTAGAACTTAGAGGTCGATTGCCGCACATTCTTGGGGCTCTTAGATGTTCTTGGGCAGACAGGCATCTGCGCGGGGAAGCCCCATGCCAGTATAAGAGTGGCCCGAACATACCATTGAACTTCGGCTGGTTTAGCTAACACGCCCCTCTGGCCCCAGCGTTGGGACGGCACGTCAGAGGCGGACGGCTGGGTAGTTGCTCGTTTGCTAGTTAAAAGAGGTCATTGGAGCAGCTGCCGTAACACCATATAAGTCGTCACCGTCTGTCCTACTGAATGTCGTTTGCAGGATATATAAGGGGAGTAGGGGTAACTGCCAAAATGGGGTCGCCCATAAATGGTCTCTCCTGCACCTGGGAGTCTATCTTGGCCTACGGGTAGTAGGGCAGTCTTCCTAGTGGGACTTAAGTAGTCCAAGGAGGCCAGGGTGCTTTCGGGATAAATACCTCAGGAACCAGGGGGGAGCTTCTCCCCTTGATTTGTAGCATTACTATGGGTTGTTATTGGACTCTAGAGGTATGAGTCTTATCACGTTAGAGTATATCCCGAGAGGGTGGCTATGGGTAGCCCCCATTTAGCCAACCATCGGCTACATCTCACCGGGGGAGCTTGCATGTCAATTTATCATATTGAATAGTCGAGTAGATTAAATGATCGACTGCATAGCTTGTATAGATGAAACTGCCACTGGGCCAGTGAGTCCACCACCTAGGTATTGACTCCGGTTGTTGTCATAACAGTTAGCCACTGGTATGACTTCGATCGGAAGAGTTTTTACACCTGCGGTTGTATTGGAGATTCATTGCAGAAACTCATATCCTATTGACGGAGTTAAGTGTACCCGAGTTGGTCCGACACTTCCGGCAGGATATATCCTGATGGAGGGTGGACCTCAGACGAACCCTGAGCAGGACAGGGTGCTCGCACAAGGTCGGATGTCGTGGTGAATGTCAAAGGCTTTAATCTGATATCTACTTAAGTTTAAGCGTTTGGCATTCTACTTTGACAATCAACTTTTCTTTGAGAGAACTAAATTGAGTAGAGCTTCGAACTTAACTATATTAAGTTTTACCGTTGATTCTTCTGAATTATTTTACCTCATCTTTATCTTCTACTTTGAGTGTTTGGTGCGGTCACAACCTTAGAGTTCACCGCTGGACAGGGTGCCCCCGTTACAGCTTATAGTTAAGCGCACTCGCTTAACTCTCTTCTGAGAATTGTTGTTTTACCCTACAGTTGGGACATTGTTGGATTACGAGTCGCTTGTCTGGTACAAGAAGCATTGAGTGGAAAGAACAATGTCTTCAACTATGGCTGTGTCCCGGTTTCATTATTGTCCTGAGCGGATGAGTGGTATTGAACGAGAAATATCTCGCACCGCTCCAAGAGCAAACCTGAAGACATTAGGTTGGCGGCCAATCCAGCAGCTCCTGACATATGACATTGAGAATGACCCTACCTTTGAGATTGAAATACCTCGTACGGTCAGAGAGATGGAGATTCATGACCCTCGCGCCTTCCTCCAAAGTTTCACTCATGACCCGTCAGTAGGACGGAGAATACCCCCGAATAGACGACGGAAGATGACTTTCGCTGATTTCCCCAAAAATCTTGTTGAACCATACATACTTGAGGAAATCATACGGCAGATGCAAGATGAACAAAGCCACCTCCTCAATCTTGCTGAAGAGCATCAGCATGCATTTGCAACTGAGATCGTGGAAAACGTTAATCGTTGGATGGAATACCAGCGAAGGAACCTCCGCCAGTTATCTATGTCCGATCAGATGATTCGGAAACGGGTATAAGCCTTGGAGCAGGCCGCTGCCCTGGGGTACTCCATTGACGCTGAGAATGACGTGGTCATGAATGCTGCCCCTTCCCTTCCTTTGGCAATAGAACCCCCTCCTCATTATGCTGCTGAAGTCGCAGCCTGCATGATTAATGAGAAATATCAACCTTGGTTGAATGAAGTGGGTAGCCAATTCATCGCACAGCAAGAGCATCTTGCAGAATTGCAAAAGCACGTGGCCGAAGCAGATGAACGTCTAACCCCCCTCGAAGTGGCCTTCAGTGAGGTTGTCCGATCGCGGGGAACAACTCCTTCTGTCAAAAACCTCCCGCCATCCTCACGTCCTCTCGGGGTTACCAAATCAAGCTACATTGCGTCGGGGAGATCATCGAGACAGAATTCTCCTCAGCCGCCACCTCCGGAGGGTGTCCCCGCAACACCTTCCCCTTTCCCACGATTGTCGACAGCACCTGCCCCTCAGGCAGTGGAACAAAATACGCCGGCGATACGTATCGAACAAGAACGAACCTTTGCTGTACCAGGGTAAACCCCTCTACCCACCACTCCACAAGTCCCAGGTGCCTTTGTTTCGGCAATAGCACCACCCGTACCAGCAAAACCTTCGAGTAATATTTGACCTGCCAGTTTTGCCCAAAGGTTTGAGGCGCCAGCGCCTATGGCTGTTTGTTCCCCTGACTGTAGGGTTGTGGCCGAAGGAAGGGATATTCGTTATGCGCATAGGTTTCAATGTCCCAAGAGTGACTTTGAGCTGATCCAGATTTAGTCGAGACCTTTGAACGACACTCCTCTGCCAAAGTCAAAACAGAACCGATGCGGGTAATGTGATAGTGTGAGGCACACTAGGCATAGTGACTGTCCTGATTTTTTAAGCGACTATGCGGTTAACACTCATGCCGCTAGTCAACAACCTCCTCCCCCACCTTCTAACCCATTACCTGCGAGAATGGACGAAGACGTGCCTGGCGCAGATGGTTTTAGTGGGTATGATTCCCCTATGGGAGGCCCGGCGACAACGCTTATGGCAGTGGAGGAAATCTTCCTCCCCGTGGTAGAAACGCTGGAGGCGGTGGAGACCCGGCTGATTCTGACTCCTCCATTCCCGATCCGAGGAAATTCCTAGGAAGAGGCAAGTTCCACTGGAATAATGCGAGGAAGGAAAAGTATGATAGGCGGTGTCATGAGCTTGATGAGTATCTTCAAAAAATAACGCAAGAGTAAGAAGTCAGCACATGGACTGAAGAAACCTGAGAAATTAGGTGTCGATCCGTTCAAAGGTGACTCTACCGATACTCAATGTTTCATACAGGATTGCGAAATCAAACTAGACTACTTTAGGGAATCCCTCCGCAAGGACTGGGAAAAAGTTAGTTTGGTAATTCCCCTTCTCCAAGGTCCTGCCAAAAAATATTACCCGAGTATCCACCCTTACGTTAGTGAAGAGGGTGCCCGTCGAGAAGGTATTCCCTTCGATCCGAAAAATGTCCTTCGCACTTGGGAAGCTTTTCGGCAACGGCTGGTGTCAAGTTTTGGTGGACACTCTGATCGTGATTGCGCTCTTAGGGAGTGGAATGATTTGACTATGAATCCAGTAAGATCGATCACTTTTGTGACGAGCTGATGAGACTGGTTTTAGAGTTGGGATATAGCGCCAATTTTGTGAAGGACAAAGCCCGCGTAGGTATAACTACAGACCTTCGCAATCCTGGGGCTTTGAAAACACCGCTTCCCGACAAATATGTCGAATATGTGAATCTCCTCCGTCAAACCGGCCATCAGTTGGAAGACGATGCTTCCATTAACCAGACGGTTCCAAGGGAAAAACATCATTCCAAGCCTGATAAGAGGGATGATAGCCAATTGGCCGCTAAAAGCCAGCGAAAGGATAGGCAAAGCTCGGGGCCACGCCAACAGAAGCCCCGCAACCATGCGTCTGGGTCTTCAAGACCACAAGAAACAGAGCCCACGAAAATGCATTGTGATATTCCTCAGACTCTGATTGACAAACGCCAAAGGTTGAATCAATGCTCTCGGTGTGGACAAGCCGGTCACTACTGGGCAATGTGTCCTTCGGCTACACCAGTTGTTGCGTCCTCTCAATTTAATCGAAAAAACGGCGCCGGCGAAGCTGGATACCAAGCCACCCAAGTCCCGAAATCCCGACGCATTGAAGCTGCTGCAAAACCTGTTGTTAAGCAAGTTGTAGCCGAGGTTCGTGCATCACCACCTCCAGATTTGGATATTTTGGAGATTGATACCCATATGGATGGCTAGGTGAGATCTATTGCAAGAGGTGATAGGAATGCAAAAGCTAACTCTACTCTAGTGCCTAGAAGGGCTGAAGAGATAGATGACGGAAACGAAGCAGTAAGGTTCCCCACCCGAGGTACAACAGATTGAAACTAATATCTGGTTATAGGAATAGCGAGATTGGTTGAGTTTCTTTTGTTACATTGGGAATGGTTGCGGTACTTTGTTTTGCGCTTTTGTTTTAATTTCTTATATGATTTTTCGAAATTGTTATTTGCTTATCTCATACTGTTTGGAATTTTGGATTGAATTTGGTTGGGTTTTGTATTGATTTCGTCAGGCTAGACTTGACTTAGCAAAGGAAGTTATTTTCCAAGTTTACCTGAAGAGAGTTGAATACCCGAAATCAAGCTGGCGTGATAGTAAACAGCCAAGCTATTGAAACCCCGTAAAATTTATCAAGTGATAAAAGTTATTCACGACCCGTTGTGGCCGCTCTTGTGTCGAAAGGCAAGAGTTATTGATTAGCTATTGTAAAACCATACCAAATTCTTTGGGAAAATTACTAACCGCAATGTTTAGGGACAAGAGACCCGATAAGTGGTTCAGGCTTGCAGGCCCACCGCCACATACAAGATCCATTCACGTGAGAGTGAGACTGGAATGGAGCCATAATCAACAGAGGCTAAGTGGTGAAGCCCTCTTATTGTCAGAAGGTGGGGCTACTGGGGCTGTATTAAGCAGTAATTGTCGTTAAGAATGCCCAAGTACCTTGTGCACGTCGGAAGGAACCGACACCGATTTTAGATGCGAGTGGAAATCACATTCCCGGCTCTGGTCTACACTATACCACTACGGTGGATAAGTACATAGTAGACCATATGAATAAAATGCCATTTGAAGTCGCAGATATGCCGTTAGACAAAGAGAATGGTTACCTGCCAATGTCGTGGCTAAAGGACCACAACCCAGACATTAACTGGGAGAAGGGCAGTCTTAAGTGGTGATCAGAATATTGTGAAGCCCACTGCCTAAGGAAAGCAAGGGGCTTAGAGTTTATTACAGAAGAGGAACTCTTAGCCGAAGACCCAGACAATATCTTTGTCATAGGCATGGCCCTTTACACTGATAAAGACGGCGAGGACATCAAGATTAAGATTCTCCCTGAATATAGAGACTATGCAGATATCTTCAGTCAAGAGAAAATCAATGCTTTACCTGAGCATAGTAAATACGATCATCGTATCGACTTGATTCCTGAAGTCAAACTACCAGATGGGCCTATCTATCCCTTGTCTAAGAAGGAATTAGACGTGCTTTGGGATTATATTAGGGAAATGGAAGACCACGGAAAGATTAGAAGATGTTCCTCGCCAATAGGAGCCCCTATATTCTTTGTGCCGAAGCCTGATGGAACCCTTCGGTTATGTGTGGATTACCAAGGGTTAAACAAGGTTACTATTAAGAATAAGTATCTGTTGCCCTTGATGAGCGAGCTTAGGATGAGGCTCGGTAAAGCGACTATTTTCAGTAAATTGGATCTGAAGAAAGGCTATTACCTTATCCGCATAGCCGAAGGTGAAGAATGGAAGACCGCTTTTAAAAGCAGGTATGCTCTTTATGAGTACACCATGATGCCCTTTGGGTTATGCAATGCACCATCAATGTTCCAAAGTATGATCAATGATGTATTCCGTGACATGTTAGATGTCAGAGTCATCGCCTATATGGATGACATATTAATCTATATGGAGACAGTTGAAGAACCTGTCGCCCTGGTAAGGCGGGTTATGGCAAGGCAGAGAAAGGCACGCCTTTGCGTTAGCATTAAGAAGTCAAGCTTCCATCAACGGGAAGTAGAGTTCCTTGGGTACAAGATATCTGATAGAGGAATCTCTATGACAAGTACAAAAGTTGAAGAGATCCGGGCATGGTCAACGCGCGAGAAGGGTGTCCATGTCCAAAGCTTTATGGGCTTTGCCAATTTCTATCGTCAGTTCATAAAAGGTTTTAGCAAGATAGCAATACCATTAACGGACTTGACAAAGAAAGGTATCAAATGGACGTGGACTCCTTCATGTCAGGATGCTTTTGACAAATTGAAGGAGATGTTTACCACAGGTCGGATTCTGAAACACTTTGATGACACTCGTGCCACTAAGTTGGATACCGACGCTAGTGACTTTGAATTAGGAGCCGTATTATCTCAACTCTGTGAGGATGAGAAGTGGTATCCTGTAGCATTTCTTAGTAGAAAGTTCTCGCCAGCAGAGATAAATTATGACGTCCATGATCAGGAAATGGCCGCAATAGTGTCAGCCTTTAAGGAATGGGCATATATGTTGATGTCGGTTGATGATCAGATATTGGTGTACACTGATCACAAGAATTTAGAGTACTTTAATACTACAAAGACTCTAAACCGTAGACAACATCGCTGGGGAGAATTTCTACAACCGTTCAATTTTGAGGTTATTTATAGAGAGGGACGGTTAAATCAAAAGCCTGATGCTTTGTCGAGGCGTAGGGAATACCGCCCTGAACCGGGGAGTAATTCCGAACCTTTTACATTTGTTCGCCCTGGACAGTATATTGGAGAGGAGCCAGTCATCTTGCGACCACATGTCTTGCACACTTGCCAATGCTTTCGGGTGTAGACAACATTTCATGCGGCTCTTATGAAAGCAGCTGATAGTGATCAAACCTATTGAGCAACGCTAAAGGCACTCCTCAAAGGCGATAGTAAGGTCGATACAAATTTTAGTATCGAAAAGGACTTGCTCCTGTATAAAACCAGGTGGTACATTCCAAAGGATGAAAGTCTAAGGCGAACGATCATAGAGGCAGAACATGATTCAATGATTGCTGGACACTTTGGAACATACAAGACCATTGGTAGGGTTAGGGCTAACTTGTATTGGCCAAAGATGGATGAAAATATTACAGAGTACGTTCGCTCTTGCGATGTATGTCAACATAATAAAGTTATCCGGCATAAGAAGTTTGGACTCCTAGAACCCTTAGAAGTTCCCATGAGGCCATGGACGGCAATATCCATGGACTTCATTGTGGGTTTACCAAAGTCCAAAGGGTCTACAAAGATATGGGTCATCGTAGACAGGTTCTCCAAGATGGCATAATTCATACGGCTAAGGACAGAGGAACACATTAAGGAATTAGCCTTGATGTTCGTGAAAGATATCTGGCGCCTCCATGGCCTTCCTGAATCACTTGTCTCTGACCGAGATACCCGATTCACGTCCAAGTTTTGGACAAGCCTCATGCACCCATTGCAAGTAAAGCTAAACCTCTCTACCGCATTCCACCCAGGAAGCGATGGGCAAACTGAAAGGGTTAATCAGAGACTTGAACAACATTTAAGAAGTTATTGTTCCTATCAGCAAGATGATTTGGTATCGCTGTTTCCTTTCGCGGAACATGCATATAATACTTCAATGTCGGAATCCACAAAGGCTAGTCCCTTTAAAATAAATTATGGATTCTCCCCACAGACTCAGTGGTCAGGGATAGTGTCGGATAACAAAGGAATACACTCAGACAGTCAGCTTGTTGTAACAGATTGGGAAGGCACATGGCAAAATATCCGAGAAACAATACAGCAGGCACAGGAAATTCAACGGAAATGCCATGATCAAAAGAGCCAGCCAGCGCCAGAATGTGTCACATTAGAAGATGTGATACAAGGCAGAGCTAAGAAAGCGGATAGGGTTATGCTAAACTGCAAGAACTTCCGTACAAAAAGGCCTATGGAAAAAACTAGACTATAAGATGTTTGGACCCTTTGTTGTCAAACGCAAGGTGGGGTCTAGGGCCTATGAGATTGAGCTGCTGGAAAGATAGTACATCCATCCTCTATTCCATGTTAGTCTGGTGGAACCCTATCGTGAGGATCCTGTGGGCAGGCCTCAAAAGATAATACCAACACCTGACATAGTAGACAATGAGCCTAGCTATGTTGTTGCGGAAGTGGTTGATAGCCGATGGTGTGCGAATCCTAAGTCAAAGTTTCCATATCGCTTTGTCCAATATATGGTTGCTTGGGAAGGGTACGGTCCAGAAGACAATTCTTGGAAACCGTTCGAGATGTTAGAAGATAGCGCGAGGCAAGCATTGAAACAGTTCCATGAGAGGTATCCGCCTAAACCTAAAGACATAGGGTTATAGACAATCCAAACCGTGGAACTAAGCGACGACCTTGACGGTCTGAGGACAGACCAAGGAAAGAGGGGCGTAGTGTAACTACCCTACGATAGGTAGCTACAATCACTATCATCTTAGCACAAATGGTATACCAAGTGGTCACCAGAGGTGGTATGGTCTAGTATCCTTAGTATATACATAGCTGGTAAACCTAGGATAAGGCCTAGGGAATAGTTGAGTAGCCTTGAAGTACTCTACTAGGCAGGGTAACCTTTCTGGAGAACTTTCACATAAAGTCAAGAGAACTATGGGAATGTTATGCGGACCTCCGCGATGACTTTCGTGGTCGACTGGAGGACTTCCGGAGTGGTTAATGGCATAAAAGGACAAAGTGACCCTACCTTCGGAATTTGGTCATTATGCCCATGGACCCCATTTACCCTACTGAGGTTTCCAAGTTACCCTACCTTCACCGGCAAAGTCATCCTAGAACTGAGAGGTCGCTTGCCTCACATTCTTTGGGCTCTTAGATGTTCTTGGGCGCACACCTATCTGCGCGGGGAGGCCCCACGCCGGTATAAGAGTGGCCCGAAAATACGATTGAACTTAGCCGGGTTTAGCTAACACCCCCCTCTGGCCCCAGCATTGGGACGGCACGTCAGAGGCAGACGGCTGTGCAGTTGCTCGTTTGCTAGTTAAAAGAGGTTATTGGAGCAGCTGCAGTAACACCGTATAAGTCGTCGCCGTCCGTCCGACTGAATGTCGTTCGCAGGATGTATCCCTTGGAGAGGTGAAACATCGAAATTCAGTGCATCCGCAAATTGCGCAATCCGCAGTCGCTGCGCCACAGGAACGGCTTGTGGTGATTGGCTGGACCACTTGCAGATCATGTGGCGCAGTCACTGCGGATTGCGCAATTCGCGGATGCACTGAATTTTGCTGTCTCAGCTCTTCAAGGGATATGGGGACTATGGGTAACCGCCAAAATGGGGGTCGCCCATAAATGGTCTCTCCGGCACCTAGGAGTCTATCTTAGCCTACGGGTAGTAGGGTAGTCTTCCTAGTGGTACTTAGGTAGTCCAAGGAGGCCTGGGTGCTTTTGGGACAAATACCTCAGTAACCAGCCAGGACCTTCTCCCCTTGATATGTAGCATTACTATGGGTTGTTATTGGACTCTAGAGGCATGAGTCTTATCACGGTAGAGTGTGTCGTGAGAGGCTGGCTATGGCTAGCGCCCATTTAGCCAACCATCGGCTACATCTCTCCGGGGGAGCTTGCCTGTCAATTTATCACATTGAATAGTCGAGTAGATTAAATGATGGACTCCATAGCTTGTATAGACGAAACTGCCACTGGGCCAGTGAGTCCACCACCTAGGTATTGACTCCGGTTGTTGTCATAACTGTTAGCCACTGGTATGACTTCCATAGAAAGAGTTTTTCCACCTGCCGTTGTATTGGAAATGCATTGCAGAAACTCATATCCTATTGACAGAGTTAAGTGTACCCGAGTTGGTCCGACACTTCCGGCAGGAGAAATCCTGATGGAGGGTAGACCTCGGACGAACCCTGAACAGGACAGGGTGCTCGCACAAGGTCGGAAGTAGTGGTGCATGTCACAGGCTTAAATCTGATATCTACTTAAGTTTAAGCGTTTGGCATTCTACTTCGACAACCAACTTTTCCTTGAGAGAACTAAATTGAGTGAAGCTTCGAGCTTAACTATATTAAGTTTTACCGTTGATTCTGCTGAATTATTTTACCTCATCTTTATCTTCTACTTTGAGTGTTTGGTGCGGTCGCAACCTTAGAGTTCACCTCTCTACAGGGTGCCCCCGTTACACCTTAACTGTATTCTAACCTAGTCCTAAGAGGTTATCCTGCCTAACTGAGTACCCTGGTGTATACTGTCATTCCCTTGACCTTGCCCAAAGTTAACCTGCTTTGGTAGACACTTGTACTAAGAGCTGTCTACCTTTTGTATACTAAGTATACCGGACCATACTACCTCTGGTTACCACTTGGTATACTATTTGGGCTAAGATAGTAGTTATTGTAGCTACCTATCATATGGTCATTACTGTACATTGCTCATTTTAGAGGTATTTAAAAGGTAATTTGTCCAGATAGGAAGAGAGAAAACCTCAAATCGCAAGAACTTATATGAGTTAGGGAAATCACGCTAGTTTTAAAGAAATATATTAATAAGCCTACATATTAGACTATAGGCTAGTCTATGGATGGACTGGGCTATTGAGAATACTGTGAGATTATAATTGTATTACAAAAGTTCCGACTTGACATCTTCATGACAGGTTGATATGAGACAATTATGAGATGCAAACTACTGCATTGCAAAGTGCTCAAAATGCTGAGCTTGAAGCTAACTTAAATGACAAACCTTATATGCAAACCATCTGTTCACCTCTGAACTAGCAAAATCTCTATTAATAAAGTCTCTGAAAATTCTGATAGAGGCCTATCCTCTCTTCACATTCCCAGAATCAAAGTGTGGTTCAGTTAAAACATTGACCAAGTATGCACCTAGGGTAAAGAGTTCCTGTTCATCAGTTCTAAGAAATCTTTTGTTTTCACTGGAACAGTTTTTAAACAAGGCTTCATACTCTTTTTGACAATCAAGATCCACACCCTCAAGTAGAATCTGGTGAACTCGGGTCAAAGTGTTTGGCGGGAGCCTATCTCAAAGTCTTGCGAGATATCTCTGGCTGATAATCTTTAATCGTACACGGAGATTGTCCATGAAGGCTCAATGTCTCAAAATAGAGGTAGGTAAAGTGATAAAGATTTTCCTAACGTAAAAACTTATATTGATAAGATCTCTTCTCCATTGCTTGATGATGTTCAAATAACTCGGGAGGCACCTCGATATTTATATGCCGCATCTGGCTGGTCACGGGCTATATCTAGTTCTCATACTAACTAAGTACCTACTAACAAACTCCAGCTTTTTCTAAAAGTGCGAACACCATTTGACCTTGCCAATTCTGTTATCTCACTTCGACTTCCGAATCGCAACACCAAGAAATTTCCTGACGGTGCTCCCACACATCAGTCCATTGGTTACGATCCATCTTCGTCCGCATGGAGTCTTACTTACCATTTGCATACGCAGAATGCTCACCATGATCGAACCAATCAAAGGGGCCAGCTTTGTTATCGAACCTCTCCGCATTGCAGGTATATCCTGCAATCGACATCTGCGAGCCATAAGCTAGACTTGTCACGATAATCGCACCAATAGCCATTATCCCTCCATGGTCATATCGTTATCGTATTGTTCTGTCAGCATCCTACGGATGCTATTGACGTGCATGAGTGTGGGTATGCTTGATTTCTCAAACTACCTCATCCAACAACACCATTCACTTTTGCCACTTTCATCACGAGAGCCTGGAGTATAGAATGTGTTGTTTAACAATTGTCCGTAAAAAGGTCCCGTTACTTAGTGACCACTTCCACGACTCTTGTCTTTAGTGCTCAGTAGCCTTATGTGACGTCGACCGATCTGGCTCAAACCACTTGCCCAAGCCCGCTAAAGGTCTTCCCACATATATCCTGCGAACGGGATCCGGTCGGACGGACGGCCGCGACGTATACGGGGTTATGAGGAGTGTTCCAATGACCATGTCTTTGGTGATGGGACGCAACCACGGCGGCGTCTGCCGATGTAGCGCCGTCCCAACGCTGGTCCGGGAGGGGGGTGTTGGCTTGTCCTTTTGAACTCAGAATCCTAAGGTAGGGTAACTATAGGTCTTTATTGACTAATGGAAGGCTACGCCTTCCTGTATGCCTAACACAATGCATGAAGCAATTAGAAGTCAATGCTCTGAACAGGCTTGTTACAAGTACCAATTCCACTTCTGGCTTTGGTAGGAACACTACCCCTTGTCTTATGAGCTTGTTCCATCCTGATGCCCCAATAGTACACACCAGTACGAGCCCTGGATGGCCAACATAGATGTGGATTAGAGAGGAGTCATTCTTCAGATTCTCTGTATTGGGAGCTCTGTGGTATGGGGGGCAGCTGAATTTGAGCATACTCCTCAATGTTCCAACCGATTGCCCCTCTAAGGTATTAGCCAATTCTATCACTGTAGATCAACTTTAATCCTGATCTGAAAAGCACAAAAATCTTCTTCCCTTCTTTATCCAATGTGACATAAAACCTCTTTTCTTTCACATCTATCCTCTCCAAATTCTTGGCCGATCAATATGCATTGTTTATTGTTGGTTTTGGTATTGACAAAATTGGTGGTGGGGTTTCTGCATCGATGGAAAAATATTCTTCAATTATGTTTCCTATTATTGGTAAGTTTCAATCTATTAAAAATATTATCCATTAATATACCTGTAGTTCATAATGTGTGCCGAAACACCACTTTCCCAATTCTTCTTGCCTCCTCTATTGCTTTTAGTATTTTTTATAAAAGCTTTAACAGCTTTCCTAATGTTTTTTCTAAAGCTTGATCTCAACAAACCTTTTAACCTTGCTCCTCCTGGCAATAGAGCAAGCAAAATAGTGGAGAGGAATAATGTCAGCGGTTTCCGGGGGGCTTTACCTATTTCTGCTCTCCTTCAGCAAAGTACAGGGGTGATTTAAGAACTCCATTTTTGTCTCTCATAGAAGACAGCTCTGAACTGGTATAGAACTCTATCATAAGCAGCACTTTTGTTGAAATAGAGTGTATGGAGGGGCAGTAGCCTGATAGGGGAGCTTCAGTTTTGCTTTGTTTGTTTCGTTTCGGGTTTCATTTTTCCTTCTTGTTGGGTTTCGTTTCGTTTTCCGTTCTGGGAAGACAGGATTTTAAGGAAGTGCTATTGTCCAACACTTGTTTCTCCAAGGGAGGAACTACAGTTCAACACCTTCTCACCTGTGGTTGAAAGTCTGAGTCTGGTCCAGTCCGGTTTGGTTGTGTGGTAGTGGAAAAGGGGGAGGGGTGCAGAGGTGTGGAACTGTCAGACCCAGGGAAGAACGAAGATAACAACTTTTTCTCATTCTTTTCCTGTTACCCGGACTTTGGGAGAAAATTTTTATTCCTGGTTGCCACACACTTTTCGCATACTGCCCTCCTGTTCCGTTTGACCCGCCGTACTCCTATCTAATGGAAGTATGATACGGAGGCACTCGTGTACAAGTACATACAGCTCCTAAGTTTGGTATCTTCCACAGGGGCTACAGTCTTCACCGTCGTCACGACGAAACTGGGGTGGTGACGAACAGGGGTATTTGGTGGGCAAAAAAAGAAATCGTCAAGGTTAGGGTTGCAGAAAATTACTTGTCATTAATCCCTGTTCGTCACCACCCCAGTTTCGTCGTGACTACGGTTAGGACTGTAAGGGCAGTAAACCTCGCTTGTGGAACCTACAAATCTTAGTCGCTGTCCCTCCGTTAGGTTTATCATAACCGACCGAAGGAAAGTGGCGTAATTGCGCCCGAGCCAAAAAAAAAAGGTTCTCAAGAAATTCTAGCACAGACGAATAGAAATCTATTATAATAATGTCAGGTGACAAGAAACTAGAGCCGGCTTCCATTTTACACGAAACCAAGCACTCGTTATCAACCCTTTAATCACCCCCAATGAATCTGGGGGTTCCACTTTGGACCAAATTGAACTGGGGAACAGGTAGGAGGTAGTTTCGAGGGGGGGGGGGAATTAGGTAGGAGGTTAATTGAGAAACTAGAGATAACCAATAAAAAAGGTGGTTATCATGTACCTTATCGCTTGTACAAGTATGGCACCCTCATACAAAGTTTTTATTCACTTTCTGATCCTTCGGCACCACTGTATAGGAAACCATGAGTTATTAATTTACAGGCTTCATATTTTCATTATAGAAAGGGATAGTTGTTCTCCATGTTGTTGCAACCTCGTAAAATTTATTGCTTAGGTGGTGCCGGGCTATAAGTTTCTAAAAATGGTTGTTTTGGGGTAAAAGAGCCAAAAGACAGTTTTTTGTCACCCGACTTTAAAAAGCGCAATTATATCATATCATACATAACAAAACTCCTACTGCCATGGTGCTTGACCATTACAAAAATCACATTCATTTAATAGAACCCTAAATAATTAAACCATGAATTATGTCGCGCGAATGGCCTCCTCGAGCAAAGCCTGATTATTTATTTTTTTGCTCCTCCACTTCCAAAAGCTGAACGCACATCTTTAGCCATATTTTCCCCCTCATTTCTGGGAAGGAAACTTTTGGCCCGCTCTGGGATAGTCAATTGTATAGCCCTGTGCGAGTAGGAGACGAACCACTTTTCTCCTGACATCCTGTGCAGCAGAGACCGAACGTAAATGCTTCCGAAGAGGCAAGTGAAGAATGGCCGCCGGAAGCCAAGTACTTTACGCTATGGAGGCGTAGAAGCCGATGCTGCCAAATAGGGTTGGTTTCGTGTCCTTCTGGTGCGAAGACAGTATTTTTTACTACTGTGGCAGAATTATTTTCTATTTCTAGCAAGAGAGAGCGCATTTTCAGAGCTACATAACTAATTTTTGAGGGTGAGGATAGTAGCCTTTGGGGGGTCGATTCCTGGTATTACCTATGCTTAAAATTGGGACTCTACTTTTAAGCGGAGGGGGATGATACGATGGAAGAATTCCTCTCTGGGGTGAAAAAAGCTTTTAGAATAAGCCTCCCAGTGCGTCCACAGTATTTGGCCTAACCCGGGCCAAGTGGAAGCGAGTGATATTTCATGCCCGCTGCCAAACCTGATATTTGAATCGTTGTGTTCGCGCAGTCGCATCAGTCATCAGACACACCCAGCTCACCTCGCTTACAAAAAAAAAAAGTGCCCGAGGCAATCATCCCCATGTAGTACATATCCTAGGCTAAACATACATAACTCCAATGTCCCAAATTGAATTGTCTTCTCCCGATCCTACCATCGGGAAAGAAACTTTCCGAACCGATAGTCATAAATAATCACTCCTTCTCTCTCCTCGCCCCAGCATACGCTTCACCAAATACCGGCGTCCGAACCCCCTCCTCCTCACTGGTAAAAGTCAGATGCCTCGCCCCGAGATTTGGCCCGATCCCGACATCCCCCCAGCGCACCTTCTTCCCTATAATCGCCTTCTGGTCTGCCTCCCAAGCATGGCATGCAGCCGAAATGGCGGCGGAGCAATTGCCGACGGTAGTGATCTCCGCAGCAAATGGCCTATACCCCATTCCAGCAGCAATCAGTAGGGCAAGAATGCCTAGCGTGAGCACGAAAATGACGGCGATGGAGGAGTACCCCACGGTACTTATTGTTGCTGCAATCTCGCTCCCGAAAGGGTCAGATATCTCGACTCTTGCTAGGAATATTGATTGCGATGTCAGCCAGTGGAGGAGGCCACTGAGGGTCATTAGAGGAATGGCATAGGTGTAGGGTATTTGTAGCCAGTATGTGGAGCGCTGACCTGGGCCCGGGGATGTGACGCGGAGGGTGCGGTGATGGTGACTGAAGAGAGACCATTCGTGGCCCGCGAGCATGCAGGTAAAGAGGGAGTTGTAGGTTAGGTATAGGAATGAGAGGATTGTTTGTGGAAGGTTAGCTGTGAGGACTGCTTGGGTTATGTTTCCGAAGGATATTGTGATCAGAGAGACACTGTTTATTTTTCCGAGGCCTCGGGCCCACCTTATTTGCCATCTCGTTAATATCATGCTCAACTGGAGTGTTGGAGGAGAGTGACTATGCTTACATTGATTTAAGGTCGGTGCTCTAGACATCCCCATCATTTCGCAGACCTAATCGAAGTAACACTCTAGCGACAATGATCGTTACTAGGAAGAAGAAATTACAAGTTATCCACCTGGTCTGGCTTACGCTACTCCACCACCGCTGCACCCCCTTTTGCTTCCACTGCCTCGGCCCAACCCTCCACCCACGCCTCCACTCCCTCTTAATAAAACGTCGATCGGCAAAGCATATCCCGATTGTTGTTAGGTCCGGAGTTCCCAAAAAGGAGTCCACAGCATCACCCAAGGTGACAAGGGTGGGCTCTCGAGATCTAATAGCAGTCATAATCATACTGCATGCTTTAACAAGATTGCAGCAGATGACGACAATCATAATCCCTAGAGAGAAATGCACTTTACACTTCTCCTCCGTGATCTCACTCTTGCATCCACTTATCCCTATCGGTCCTACTTGGAGATTTATCTGCCATGGAAGCCCTTTCGACACGTTCGAGGCGAACTCGTTGGCGTTGCAGAAGTATGAGCTGTATGGGTACTGTGCGTCTAAATTCCCTTGGGGGGAATTGCACATCCAACTACTTGACGAGACATCTTGACCCATAACCACCCTCATATCCAGGATGGTGTTATTGTATGTGGCGTTGGAAGTATAGTTGGCGATCAGGAATAGGTTTCTATGGTTAGACACAAAGTCTGTTTTGTAGATGTTTGTGCACTGAGAAGTGGTGAGGTCTTCGTAGCTCGGTGTGCTAGCATTGTGTCCCTCTAACATACTGCTGAAGAGTTCGATGCTGCGCAAACCTGTCTGGTTTGCGATGTCCCTGTACCCCTTGTAAACTCTGCCCGTGCCCGGAGTCCACTGTATCAGGCCGAGTCCGGCCGCGGTTGCATTCGAGTAGGCTCCCGGATCAAAATGATTGTTTGCCACCAGGGTTACGAGGAAGTCATTCGCGGCTAACGAAGTATACACTCCAGAATTGTAGCTGCGACCTTACACTTAGCTAGGACTTGAGGGGGGGGTAAATTAATAGAAACATACAGCAAATGCAGCGGAATACTCGTAATCCCAATAGCCACCCATAAGAAGGTCCTCTCGGGTTTAATCCTGAACAGATTCCTAACACTGGGAACCCCAATATCCATCCACCGTCTCCTCGCATGAGCTGCGTCAATCTCGCTTCGTGTCGGCGCTGCGAGACACTGCTGGGTATAATTACTTCCGGATAATAACAGTGTGGAAAGGACATTGATCACCAGATGTAACCAGAGCCCAATCGTCCTACTCTTATCACAACTGCCGGAATACAGCGTCCCAATGCCTCTTTCCATCTTATACTCCGGATTCGTGGCGGCATAGATAGTCAAACTGACATTTATTAAGAGAACCACCACGACGGAAACGGCACAGGCCAAGACGCCCGTGTGCCAACCGGTATACCAATCTGGCATCCATAACAACGAGGAGCCCGGCTGTTCTCGTGGGATTTCTGAATCTAGAGTTAATAATTCAATTGACGAATATTTGCTTCCTCTCCCTCCTCCCATGTCATCGCTATTCTCACCTAGCGACACAGCCGTCCATTTCGGTAAGGCCTTTCTGAAATTCGACATTCCCGGAAAGCAGTTAGGTAAACGAATATTTCGTCTTGTGAAAGGAAAGAAAACCGCTCTGAGGCTCCGGGGAGGTTGAGGATAGGGAGGCTCCGGAAGAGCTTATTTGGGACCCCCGTGACGAGACATGGCGGGCACTTTTGGCAGTGGCAGCATTGTGATATTGTAGCTTAGTTGCATGCACAGTACAGTACCGGTATGCCTTGTCGGGCTTCTAATACGGGGAGAGTGCAAGGCTATACTTGATTGGCAGATTTTAGACTAAGGTCGATGTGGTAGGGTTTCTATATCCTTAGGTAGCGTCATGGTTTTTTATCACTCAGCTACTAAAAATAGAAGGATCGAGTGGCTGGAGCGTCTAAGTACTATTTCAAGAGCAATACGGTAGTCCTACAAAATTGGGGTATGCGGTTCATCCAATAATGCTTCAACAGCGGTCGCGCTATGGTGAGGAATTTTAGATGAAAAGGGTGGTATATGCTGCCTCTCGGGACCAGATCACCCGCCAGGGGTAACCTCCAATAGATGACAAGCCTCCCTCGGATCGATCAGACTTCCCGGTGAGTGTATCGCAGGAACTTATCCATCTCGATTGGAGCCCATCAAGGGTTCACTCACCTGCTATGCCATCATTTCACTGCCACAAAGCTCGCAGCGTAGTAGTACAAAAACACCTAACCTGTTGTCAAGCATGGCCTCTCCATGCATACTTGTACGAGTTCTAATCTTCTCGTGAACACTAAACAAGGAACCCACTCATCGCCTCTATCACCCCCCATACTGTATTTGCTTAATTTCGCCCCCCCCCCCCAGCCCTGAATTTTCTGGAGGGGTTGAGGCGAGTAACAAAATGTTCTACCCGACGGCGATGTTACGCGGTTTGAGACTGCGAGACGAGAAATCTCCACCACTATTCGCCGGACTGGGGTTGAAGGTTCTTTTGTTATCTAATGAGGTGATTAGGAGTAGCCGAGCTAATGGGTTACTCACGTGGGCCAGAGCTCTTGGTACAATGCTGTAATACCGGTAAGCAGAGGATTATTTTCTAAAGTGCTGCTGATGTCACGCCGGAGGAGGCAGGGTTTCGCGGCGATCGCCCGGGATCCAGGAACGGTCACCAAAATAAAAACGCTGCTATTCCTGTGCACACCCCACCCTAATCCAGGATCCGGGGGGTATTGCGATAAGGTACCGAGATCATACCGGTAAGACCACCGTAACTTAGGGCCCGTTTACACAAGTCAAGTTCTAAAAGCTAGGCGACAAAACTAGATGGTGGAGTCTAAGCCAGCATAGATCTCCAATAGACAGTGCAAAAGTGTTTGCCCAATTCCTTCTACGATCATAAATACTCTTTGCTAGACGGTTAAAACGTGACGTGGCCTCGGAGGTGTTTTCAAATCCCACCGTTAATAGAAGGCCAACTACCCGCCCGCAGAATAGATATAGTCACGTGAGTTCTCTAGGGGCACTGCCACAGAAGGTTCAAATTTTTTTATCAAGCGCACGTGACCATACCTGTAGACACCGCTCCTATTATGATACTGATCTGCATACCTCCGACCGCTAGGCCCCCCTTGACCGCTTGTTCCGTCTCCGGCTGCCGGACCGCCGTTTACGGAGTATACAGGTAGGTAAACGTGCTCTTGGTGCCAGCTAGAAGACCCCCAGTAGCCCGTCCTCCCCTATCCTGCTTGACTCATATTCGGTAATGCTAGTGCCATGCGGGAGCAGAGAAAATCAGTTAGGGAATCGCGCCCACGTTCCTCTATTACAGTACTGTTGCGGATAGATTTAGTCTTTGCTTAACTCAAATATTCTTAGCTAGCTAGAGCTGATTTGATGGTATATGCTAGTTCTGTACTTGGAGGGGGAAGTTCGCTGTAGCTTTTATTCGCTGGAAGTCAGAGGTAATGTTCGTTGTCCAAATGGAGAAGGTCTTGGCAGACAGGGGGGTGAAGCCTATGTAAGATAGCCTCTCCTCACCTTTCTTTCTTTTCTTTCTCGAACCACTGACAACCGAACAACTGTGGGCAACCACGTCGGGCAACGGAATTTGTGATAGCGATCCACAAGAGGTGGAACTTCTGTGAATAGTTAGTCGGACAACCAGGATAGGTTGGTCTTCTTCTTCAATTGTGTTTTCTTTGGTCTTGAGGTTTTCTGTGGTGAAGGTTCGCAAATTAGTTAAGTACGGTAACTTGAATTGATAGTGAACTGTGTGATTTGTCTTTTGTGTGTGGTTTGTGTAAGTGATTGATCGTGATTTGAAGTTACTTCTCTCGCTGGCAAGTAGATACAACCATACCCGAAGATTTTTGTTTTTCAGTACGGTATTATGCGTTGAGAAAATTAACCGCCCGTAATTTTTGCCGTGCCGTCAGCCTCCCTAAGCCATCAACCCACCCTGATATCAACTAACAAAAATAAATAATTTTTTTCCAAATATAGCGGTATTCAGTGCTCAGCTTAATAAAAAAAAACAGAAGACACCAGGAGGTATCAGTTGAGTGGTAACAATTTTTTTTTGAGGTTTTGTAGAGAGGGGGCGTTCGGTTAATTTCGTCAGTGCACAATACCGTATCCCATGTTACCCCACAGCACAACTACTCCATAACTTCTGGGCTCCACAATCTACTAACCATAACAATGGCTGTTGTCGGAGGAGGCAACCACTGCCCCAATTCGCATGTGACACCTCATAAAATGCAAAATTTGGAAAGAGGGCCCCGGGCGGACAAGCGAAAAGTTGTCGGAGGAAGGGGGGGGAGGCGCACATTCGGAAGAGATGCTATGGCCTACCGTAAGAGCTCGAATAAACGAGCCTTGTGCTAGGACGTTGGAGTTGCCTCTCTTAGTATAGCTGGTGTTTTTTTCTTTTTCATTTGTCTTGGAGCGCATGCTTTTTGGTGTGTTTCTAGTCCCTTTTCAAGAGGAGGAAATTCTGGACTACATAGCAAAAGGCTTGTTTATTGGAGCTCCTGCGGGAATGGTAACCAGGATGGGGGGTGCTCTTTCTAAATTTTGCGTTATTTATTGAATCTTTAATGGGGTACAATACTTGAGATAACTTTTCACAGGCTGATTTTGTAGAGTTTGACAGAAATAATATACCTATTTATCTGATATCTGATAGATCATGCCTAAAATATATTTCATCTCCCCTTCCCCAGGTTGCACTCGTTTTTAGGTCACGCTTGCTTTCACCCGTAGCACGCAAGAGGCGCTCGATAACAGGGTTTCGCAAAATATAAGGCAAAAAATTGGTGGTTATCCGGGCGCAAATACAAAATCACAACCCGTGCTTTCTGAAACTTCTTGTTCTACAAGTAGACAACATGGGGGAGGTAAAAGAAGAGGGTGGCCGGATATTTGTACCAGAACTCAGTGCAGAAGTGGGAATCAGGAAATTAGTATCAATGAGTATTAGCAAAATTATATTGCTGCTATTGTTCCTACAAGACTAGTAATTGTTGAGGGAGGCAGGTGGTCAGGTTGAGACAGCCTCCTTCAGAGGAAACCGGCACCCATCCTCTGCTACTTCAGTGTCACCGACCTACCAGGGTATAAGAAAGTCAGGTGGGTCGGGACGCATTCGGCTTTGTCGCTGGGGGGGCATATTGAATTGGAAATTGTCCCACCTGCGCTGTATATTTAAGCATATTTTCTTCTCTCATCAAAGGTATGAAGGAACCGTTAAGCGGATAGAGCAGCCACACACTATAGAGGTTTTTGTGAAATACCTACAGGTGACGCCCGACTCAGGACTGCCGGGACCTACAGGTGACTGCCGTGCCCTACCGGAAGTTACCATTTCCCAAAAAAGACTGCAGGGTCCGGCCGTCACCTACAGGACTGCGGTCTTCGTCAATGACGGACGCCGTGCCCGGCCGTCCTTACCCACCCTGCCCGGGACGGACGGGACTATTTACCTGCCAGGGCCCTGGCGTCCGGACGGGACGGTTGGGAACACTCAGGATGAAGGCAGTTTTAGAAATGCTTTAGGTCCGGATTAGAGGAAACAGGATGTCGGGAGCAGAGTAGTATTGAGCCGAATCATTACTAAACTCAACAGGCTTCCCCGTTTGTAAGACCTTTTTTGGTAAAGGTACTGAGTTACTAGTCTCAGTGGCAAATTTTGTAGGGCGAACGATGTATCGGTCTTATTGATCACAATACTAGGCTAGGCATAGGCGTAGGCGTAGGAAAAGGGGGCGGCTCACTCCCAGTCTCATAGAGTGTAAGCGAAATAAATCTGTTGGGCATGCTGTAGGTGAGTGTACTGTACAGTACGACCGAAAAAGAAAAAGAGCCTGACAACCTATCTAGTTCGTGGCTTATGAAGACATAATTGATGGGTTGACCAACTACCGTTTCTCTATTTCTCTAGCTTGAAGAGTATTTTGGTTCTTGTTATAGTCCCAAGCCTAGCAGGTTAGGTAGTATATAACTGCCTGTCCAAAGAAGAGAAACTCTGAAGGGGAAATTATTCTATGTCCCGCTTGGTATTAGTCGTGGACCAGCTTGAGCGTAGGTGGCTGGATTGTTCGAGTAGTGACACCAGAAGCCGAATAGCCCAGCTTTTTTCCGCTCTGCCCAGAGAGACTATGTAAGCCCCCCGATACAGCCACGAATTAAGGAAGCATTTCTACCTACCTGCAACTATCATTTAGGACAGAGGACTATGGCCTAGACTACACATACACACTTAGTTAACATCGGCGATAAGAACTGTTGAAAATTCACGAAGGCTCCATATCTCGGACATCACTGAAACCGTGATGGTGCACGACTGAGAAGTAGTTTGTTGGAAGAGAGTTGCACGATTGAGTAGTATTGTTTTAGGAGAGTGGTAGTGTGTTTGGTTGAGGAGTTAGATGCAGTAGGAGTGTTTCGCATAGTTTAGTATTGGGCACTAGCGAAGACAGGAGGCTAGGATTAAGGTTTACGGGGAGTTGGAACGGACCAGTGTCGCACTATAATAGTTAGGAAACGGACGGATGTATGAGAATAGCGAAGGTTTGCGGAGGATGAGGATAACTGTGTAAGAGGACGAAACAGAGAGAAGGGATTTAGGGAATAGGAGTTTCGGGAAACTTCTAAGAGGTGGTGTGGATGGAACGAAGAAAGCAGAAAATACAGAAGGATGTTGGAGTAGAAGAATTTTTCTTTGGAAGTCAATTTTGTGTATATATAGGACACCGCTGGCGGTACAGAAAAGAACAAGAATCCCAAGGTACTCTTGATCATAGCTAAACTTTTTGAAGAACAACCACTGCCAGAACATAATAGGGAGTTTCAACAATACCTTCAATCTGTTCGACGGAGATTCGCAGATTATGCGATGGATCCCCCGACTGCGACCAAGTAGTGAGCATCAAAGCGTGCAAACTGACAGATTCGGTAGTGTAGGGGATTGGCTTTTGGAAACTAGGGAGTTCCCGGAGTGGAGGGGGGTTGGGAGCAGGGTTCCGAATAGTCTGCGGAAGACTGAACTGAACCAGCTAGTCCGGTCGAAAGTCAGGTCTGGTCTAATGATGGAAATTAGACTGACTGGACAGTCAGGATTGTCAGACCTGACTCGACCAGGATTGGTCCGACCAGGCCTGCCAAGCAATTGGATATGGACAGTCCTTTAACAGAATTAGCATCCCGTTTTGCTTTTTACTATTTTTATCACAATATACAGTTGCACCTCGTTGCCTTGGATGGCCAAAATCCCAACAATCTGTCCGGGATAGCGGATTATCCTGGACAATAGGTTAGGTCTTAGAGCAAAAAAAATTAGAATTCAGGAAATTTCATCCGGGAGAGCGAGGTGCGACTGTATTACGTTCAAATAAAGCTTTTCTTAATTAAACTCATTTTTTCCATGTAGAATCACAGTGCCTCTCTTAGATTAGTGATGGCGAAAATAGGTTCACGGGTATCAAATTTTTTCGGCGCGCTATGTGAGTGATATTACATGATTATGCAATATTTTATAAAGACTAGTCTGGGACCGGTCCCAGACCAGACCGAGCCACTTGGGTTAGTTAGGTCCAGTCATTGACATTAACTAGGGCTGACCAGCCAGGTCCTGCCTCCAAGACTTGACCGGTCGGACTATTCGGAACCTTGGTTGGGAGTGTAGCTGATAAGGCTGCCTTGTTTTGCTCTGGGAACCGGCAACCACGGAGTGGCCAAGACAGACCTGAAGTTGTGAGGTTCTGTGAAAGAGTCGATTATCGCTGACCGCGAGAAATTCTAGTTCTCTGGTGAAGGAGAGCCTGTGCGATCAGGCAGTCGGAGCTAATGCAGTGCTCTACTACTGGTATTATTATTCCATCATGGGCGGCTTCGAGCGGACCTAGGAGGGGGGGGTAGTCGAAATACTCTTGGGACCGCAAGACGCCCACACCTCCGAATTAGATGATCAGAACCAAACCCCACTGTAGCTGTCTCTCACCAAAGGGCTGTATGAGGTTGTAAGGATCCTGCTCAACAATGCCAACTCCCTCTGAGCCGGTCACTCTGGCTAAGCATCCCTCCCTCTGTCCCCGCTCATGCGGGGAGAATGCGGTGGAGATGTAGCTCACAGCGGTGATCCTAATTCCCACATCACTCACTTATTAAACTCCAAACCTGCACTGCCACCAGCTGACCTTGATATGAGGGAGGTGATATTGGGCCTGAATTTCATCTTCCTTATCATTTGCCTCTTGCTTCTTACCTCTAGATTTTGTTGTTTACATCCTTCCTTTTGCTTACTTCTGATGTCCTCTCCCCCCAGTTAATTACTAAGAGTTTAATTTGTGTTAGCAAGATTCCTGTCGATTTAGATGTAAACAGACTTTGATACGAGGCTTTCTTGCTGATTTGAGGTAACCAAGTTATCCCCTATTTATCCACTCTCTCTCTTTTTCTTTTCTTTTGACTTCTCCTTAGACTTTATCCCCTATCGTCATGTCCCTTGACCTTGATTCCCTCAACCAGCATTTTCTCAAACTAATATCTGTCTTATGTTTCGTGAACAGTGTTCTATAGAACACCTCATTGCCTGAAAATAGGTGTGGTTGAAGCCGAAAATAAGCTCAAGTGTCTCTATCCATATTCACGAAGAGCGGTCCTGTCTTCTCCGATCTACTGCTCGCAATGCCACTGGATTATCACTATCAGTTGCTTTTACCGCGTATACCCTATATCACAATACCAACTCAATGTTTCTCCGGGAAGGTTCACCAATTCGGGTTAGATAACTCCTCCCCTGACAAAGTTCATACTGGGCACTTGTCCTAGGGAAGAGGTATTATAGTACATGTGGGCTGTTAGAAATCAGTTAATCCTGTTCGTCATGCTTTTAGTTTCTTTTGTTATATGCAAGGCAGAAGCACGGGAAATATGTTTTTGTTGTTGGATGAGAAAGAGCATACACGGTCAAAGAAAAGCACGATGATGAAAGGAGATGAAGGAAGAACAAGAGCTAAGGCATTAGATCAAAGGTGGAGGAGAAAGGAAGTCTTTGAGAAGGATTTCTTTTGTTCAGAGATTACGCAGAATGTTTCTTTCTTTTGTCTTGGAGCACGGAGGAGAGAAAGTGGAGATATGTGGTGATCGATAGAAGGATCAGACGATGGTTTTGTTTTTTGATATATACTTCTGTCCTTACCACTAGTTTAGCAAGTAACGACGACGGGAAGACTTTTGCGCGCTATCTATTCCATCCCAGTGTTATTCGGTGACCTATATTTGACCCATTTCAAATATGGGCAAACACTGCTCCCACTCCCCAGTGTGAAAGTACTGAGGGATGGAGGAGTGAATTTTTAGAGTTTGGTTAATACTCGAATTTATGTATGATAGTTTTTTCGTCAGAATAATGTAGTGTTTGTACGGGTGACTGCGGTTGGCAGGGTTTGTGGGGGAAGAACCTTTCAGTGTGCTACTTATCTCCATAGACCACTTAAAAGGAAAAGACAGAGACAACTAAGGAGACAACAACATCCTTCTATGCGAGAAAGGACCAACACCAACACAACGATAATCGGTCACTTATTTTTTATTCTTTCGCTTTTGGGCCTTTTGTTTTCTGAGCTTTTATGAGCCTCGACGAACTACTCCGCATAGGTTCCTTAGCGAGCTCTCAACCCAAAAATAAACAGGAACCACTTTTTTCACGGTTCACACCATTCTTGTAAGCTTAGCCCGCTGTTCGTTTAGGAGGGGCGATATCGGTCCTTTCACAAGCGTATGAGCTAATATGTATTCCTTCAGTCCGGTCAAGATGGCGCTACATGGAGAGGACGATAGTTCCTACGGGTTGGAGGGCTTAACGCCACTTTCATGGGCTGTCAAGGGTGGGCATGAGGCAGTGGTTGAATTGCTACTAGCTCGAGACGATGTGAACCCCAACACTCCTGATGTACTAGGTCGGACACCACTCTTCATCGCCGCCCAAGAGGGACATGAAGGAGTTGTGGAGATGCTGCTTGGAAGAGGGGATGTAAACCCCAACACTGCGTCTGCATCTGGAGAAACACCACTCTTCGTCGCCACCGATAACGGACATAATGCAGTCGTTCAGAGGCTACTAGCGCGAGCTGATGTCAACCCCAACACTACAAACGGATTTAGCGAAAATCCACTTTTCATTGCCGCCTACGAGGGGCATGGAGGGCCCGTGAAGATGCTATTGGAACGGAGTGATACTGACCCCAATACTACGGTTGATGGTACAACACCACTCTACATAGCCGCTTTGTTTGGACGTGAGGATGTGGTGAAGATGATGCTTGAGCGCAAAGATGTTGACCCCAACCTTCCAGATCAACGTGGTCAAACTCCGCTATCGGGAGCCGCCAGGTACGGAGAAGAAGGAATCGTGACGATGCTGCTGGAACACACGGGCGTCAATCCTAATATCGCAGACAATTATGGCCGAACGCCGCTCTTCGCAGCAGCAGGGGGCGGGTATAAAGGAATAGTGAAGATGCTGCTTAAGCGCAACGATATCAAGCCTAACAGAGCACTCTACTGTGGCAAAACGCCACTCTCCGAAGTCGCATATGTGGGACATGAAGGAGTAGTGAAGATGCTACTAGAGCGAGCGGATGTCAACACCGATTTGGCAGATCTCGCTGGTGAAACAGCGGTTTCCAGAGCTCAGAAGAATGGAAACCGGGTTATTGTGAGGTTGCTATCCAAACGCAAAAATCCGATTCCCCTGTCTCATGGCGACAAATCTACAATGCTCCGTTCCAAGCCGTCAGATCCGGAGTGGCACCCGTCAAAAAGGATCCGTAGGTTTTGATGCTGAGTACTAAAAGCTCCTAGCGTCTCCTCATTTCTCGAATATTGATTTGATCGGGCACAGACTCGAGGCTAGTTTGATGTAAAATGCTCCTACAACTCGCCCTTCGGCTCCTTATTCTACTATTTGGGTTTACAATGGCAACCACACTCTCTGCATTATTCTTTTCCTCCCCTCTTTCTCATTCTTTTTCCTTTTCCTCTAATGACGACTCCCCATGGATGTATCTACCCACAAGAAAAGCTGTGGGGACAATTTAACTGCGAACTTCAATTGTATGCAGCACGCGGTGGTGGCTTGGGATGCACCCTCTCTGGTTGTTTCATTGGGTCACTCATTCTCTCCTAATATTAGAAGCGCATCTTATGGTACTTTCTTTTTGTTTCTCATATTTCTTCCACCTCTTTTTCTACGCCGTATTGCTTCCCCACACTTCGATCTTTGAGACTTATCTCTTATATTTTCATCTTTTTCCTGTCAAATCGGAGGACCTCTACCTTTTTCAGAAACATGGTGGAGAAACGATGGGAAATGATCCAGGTTTAAAGAAACACAGTTTATAGCTTTTAGTACGGCGGCCTATAGCGACAAAACCGCCACAACGCACAAATCTTCAAATTTCAAAATAAAAAAGTTAAATTGAAAAACAAACAAATCCCTCAACCATCAGACTTTTGTAAGCAGTTAACTCAAGCGTCATCATGGGTATCATAGGGAATAGATAAAGAACATGCAGAAGAAATAGGGAAAAAAAAAAAAAAGATGATCTGTGATGTTGAAAAAATGTGAGACAGCTTAAAGCACATAGGCAGTTACATAACCAGTAAAGAGGAGAAACCGTTCCATCGCATCTTCAGCCTTTCAAGAAAGTTCTTATAAAAACAGAAATAGGAAAAAATAGTTGTAGGAAATGTACTAGGGCTGGTTCAAGGAGGAGGCAGAGCGAACCCGCTTGGGTGCCTGCTCTCTACCCTCTCGTGGACGGAGAACTCGGGAACTTAGAGCCTCAGAGTGTGAGTGTGGTATAATAGACTCTTGCGGTGGTGATGAACTTGGTAGCTGAAGCCGACTACGCTATAAAGAAAATTAGAACCTATCTTCTAATACACAAATTATGATTATAAAGAGAAAATCAATCTTACTAACCTTGGATGTGGAGCGAAGAGGGATTTGGGAAGTATTAACTACAACTAAGGAAGACAGTGGCATTTGTGGAGAATCCGGAATAGTTGACAGTGCCGAGGAGGAGGAGTCGGGGGCCATGGGGTGTAAGGTGATGGAGGTTAAAATACCACTAGGATCCTGAGCCAAACCCGAACTGGTGGCAATAAGTTGTTGGAGGGTAGGAAACTCAAACTCTGAACTTGCTTTTGGAAGCGAGTCTGATAATGGATAATTGGGAGGCTCTAGCTCATGCAGGGGAGTTAGTGGTGGTATTACCCTATAGGAACCAGCAGTATTCAACCCGGACTCCTGAGGAGAGAGTGTCACAGTAGTTTGATGCGGGGGAGAGGAAGGGAGCTGATAGGAAGACGAGGATTGAAGAGTAGGTATTGGTGAAGGGGAATCGGAAGAGATAGTTCCTATGACTTCTTGATCAGAAAATTCAAGACTTAGATCACTAAGTCTTTCCGATACCTGAGTATCAGCCCGAACAGAATCCTTGTCAATATATTCAAAAACAATAGTAACTTTGTCTTTTCGTAATGAGAACCATTAAAGTAGAATTGACCGCAAAGATCCTGAAGTCCGAACCTCTCGTGGAAGCCAGATTGGAGATTTTGTCAGCTTGTTCCAACCATGAGTAAGGTAGCAATCACGGATCAGGGGCTTGTGTCCATAGTGTTCCTTGATGTTGAGATTGGACCACTGTTCCCATGGAGTAGTCTCATCTAAAACATGAAAGCGTAAAATGTCTGGCCAGTCATGACTGGTAGTTGACTTGGGGCATTGTACAACTTCATCTAGAATAAGGGGGGTTGGACGCCAAATCTGTTCACCAATAAGTTCAAATAGCTTGAACTTTATTCCAGCGCGCTGAGATTCAAAATTGTTATGATCGTGGCCTGGGCCACAAATTACCTGCAACTGCCATTGCGGTACCTGGGTTGTAGGAACACCTTCAGATAGGGGCTTGGGCTTACATTTAGAGCTGGAGGAGGTACCTGTAGGGGCTGTGCTGGGAGCGATATTGGGTGAGAAGTTGCAGATTGGAAGTTGAGGGTGGACTTTGGAGTGTGGCTTTAATGGTAATCGCGATTGTTCCACTACGGTGGCATTACTTCTCAATGTTGGAAATTGTGAGGTAAGTTGAGAGAGCTTGCCAGTAGATAAGGCAGAAGCAAATGATCGCTGTAGTAAAAGGTTTAAATTAGTTGCTAGGTCCTGAATTCGGGTAAAAACTAATTATAAGAATTGATAGTACAAACAGAATTCAAAGCTCCAGACTCTGGAGCTGGTGGAAGGTTGTAGCCACTATATGCTGTAAGCACTTCCTCGTCCGGAGGGAATGATGCTTTCAAAAGATGCGATCCAAGATGCACTGACTGTTGATCTGAGATACTAGCGGTGGGGAGAACTTTGTGCACAGGTCTTGTGGGGTGTATAGGCATTGTGCCATCTGGAAATGGGGCTGGGTTCCAGCATTTACAATAACGACACAGAGGCCGTCCATCTTGATGTTTGTGGTTAGTTTCATAGCGTGCTGGACATTCCCATCTTGTAGAGGGTTGTGGTCCATGTGGCAATACATTACTAATATCTGGTGGTGGAGAGACCGACTTGCGCGAGTTGGAACCTTGAGACTGAGTGGTGTTTATACTTGTAAGTGTGAATGTTATAAGTTTAAAGAATAAACTCTCAGGACAATATGGATCAAGATGAGAAGTGTACGCCAAATACAGCAAGGTGAATTTGGTATTGGAGGTAGGCTGGGATTTGAAAGTTGAAATCACAACACTTTGCCACAGCGATAGCAGTCTACTATAAGAAGTTGGTAAGAGTCCATAAAATATATTCAATATCTTACCGTGTCTTGTCTAGATTCAATAATTACCAAAGCACTCGGACAGGGTAGTTTGCTTACAGACTTTGCTTTTCTGGTCGCTATGGATTCTTACAAGGAGCTAATCTGGTACTGGTATATTTTTGAGAATCGTACACTGCAAGACACATACGATGCTTTAGCTACCAGGCTTGAACGGGATAGTAGTTGGCATATACAGCAAGGTAAAAGTCTTCTCCGCATGCATGATTATGATTCTAATCAGGAAATGAACCGTTATTAACTTACTGTAGGTTCAGTGTCCGACCAATTGGATTTACCAAGCCTGCGGTCACTGGAAAGAGCTCTCCACGGCTGGAGCTTTCGCAAAAATGAGCGAATTGGCCTTGAGGATGAACAACTTGTTCAGCGACTTGGGGTTTTGTTTTACGACATGGGAGTCAATGATAAGGAAATTATCAGCTTCTTAGTTCTTGAAGGATATAATATGAGTTTACGCATGTAGGTATTCAAGTTTAGTCACTAGCCAAAATACCATAATGGAGGGGAAAAGCAACCACGACCCTAGTACTAAGATAAAGAATGCAAGGTTAGGGAGAC
>Ga0307509_10001697_pt1 | contig 36808 bp, 37 predicted proteins | sample 10_EM_MG_FD_202245 | JGI IMG/M metagenome (GOLD analysis project Ga0307509, IMG submission 202245) | Populus trichocarpa ectomycorrhiza microbial communities from riparian zone in the Pacific Northwest, United States - 10_EM | ecosystem: Host-associated > Plants > Roots > Unclassified | place...
GCCCCCCAACCCCCCCCCCCCCCCCCCCTTGAGTGCGAGGGGGTTTTAGCCTTGAGAAGCAGTCAGCGACGTCAAACCTACCTCACCCAATTTAGAACCTTCCTCACTTGCGCCAGAGTAACTAACTCCCGCTACATTTATTAGCGCCCTCGTACATGACAGTCTTCGGCTGTCTATCTGTTCGACGCACAAGCCCTTCAAACTCCTTTCCCATCAAATAGCTTTGTACTCATTTTCCTGACTATTCCAAGGTTCTCTCGTTAACCCGAAGCTATTGATATATACTTTTACTCCCTTCAGGGTCCGTGGCATTTCTCTCTTCTCACGTAGTGTCCTTTATATCCCCGATAGTGCCCCTCAGACCAGCGCCCAATGCCTAATAAATCGGGGAGGACCATAATGCCCGAGTCAAGCTGGGCGCTCCGCGCCGCACTCTGACAATGAGTGATTCCCCAGGTAAAGGCTGTAGATGCTACCGCCAAGGGCTAACCAAAGAAATCACATAACAAGAAGCCCTCTCTGGAAGAAATCCCCTGCTGCATCTTTCTTATAGCATTACCACCCAAGACATTGCTTATTGGATAAGATAATTTGGGGAAGTTTCGCTTCCAGTGTGCTACCCTGGTGTCGGGAAAGAAATATGATACATATAAAACCATTGCTTTCTTCCAGAGGATACCCTCGACTACATACTCTCTTCAATAACTCCTCGCGCTCACGCTGTGGTCCTACCGCTGCTTGACACTCACGAATAAAAGTAACCCGAGCTGTGCTTAACATTAGGGTAGATGACGAAGTCGGCAGAGGGGTACGTATAGGGTAGACGCTTCGCTACCCCGGTCTTGTCGTGGTTGGCATGATATACCAATCCTATGACATATCTTACTTTATTTCCTAGCGGCTTCAAACCCCCCTTACCCCAGGGCAAATCCCATACTAGAGCCGAAGCATCACATTATATCATACTTTGAACAGCACACCGAACGAGAATATTTGTCATTGTTGTTGAAAATCTACCCATGATACACTACTCCCTTGGGGCCTTTCCGAAGCGGTACGATTACAAGAAGAGGGTGGAGCTACCAATAACCAAAGATACTGCAACTAGAGTTGGTAGAGAATAGTAAAGACCTCCAAGCACCACGACACCCGAACACGAGATACAGTTACAGTCTCCGGTAACCTGAACCCTTCTCCTGCCGGAGAAGAGTCGTACTCCTAAGCCTATCACTTTCAGTTGAACCCAGCCCAGTATCATAAGAAGGAACACCTGTATCTATAGGACCCGGCAGAATTTGAGGCTGCACCCACAACCCTCTCATTCCCCTTCCGGTATTCTACGAAACTCAACATTCCTACTCATACCAGACCCACCAAGGGCAGCGATGAACCATCCCCTGTTGTCGGGAGCATGCTGTCTAGTCCTCCGTTTCACCCTCTGGACATCGGGCTTAATGATCGCCATGAAGTTTGTCATAGTATCTTGAATTCCTGATGCGCGGGGTAGGGTGGCAGAGCCTGTTTGCATCTTTGTTTCCACTTCTTTATGTCTCTTTCCCTTTTCTATTGTGCCCTTTGTTTCTCCCTTCTTTAGTTTATAGAGCTTGACGAGTTCAGTGGGCTCGGCCGCCGGGCTAGCTGCCGAGGCCATTCCTAGGGTCTATGGTAACTCCCTTGTCAACTTCCCGGCGCGGGAAGGGTTTTACCGCTACTTCTGGTTTTCTTGGCCTTTATCACCAAATACAGTCACTTCTCGCAAATGGGTTCTTGAGTTACAATACTCCACCTTTCCTCTCGTTTCATAAGCTATGCAACGCCTGATATTGGCTTGCACTGATCGAGAACTGCCGGCAAAGCCCCGGCAGGAACGAGCCTCTATCTAAGAAGCGATATGTTCTCACAACCCCCAATTTCTACAAATACAAACCCCCCTACGCACACACCTACACTACAACAATGGCCTCATCCATTCCCCCTGGCCCTCTGCTTAGCCGCCTTCTTCTTCCCTTTCATAGCCCTCCTTTGCCTCACACAATCTTGAGTCTGGGCCTTTTCCATCTCCTTCCTCATCATAGCAGCGCCCATACTAACTCTACTCTCCACGCCCCTGCCCTCGGGCGTGAACACCTCGACCTCCACAACTCCGCCCATATGAAATTGCTTAGTTTTAGACATCTGAACGTTCAATTCTACCCACCCAATACCCTCGAGCAGCACGTCCCGGCCAAGGATAACGTACGGCAGGTCCCCCAGCTCGTGCGCGGAGAGGCGCGGGTTCCGCTGTAACGTCACGTCATCCGTTATCCGAATAACACCCGCCGAGGCGAAATGAGGTGGGAGGAGCGGGGATCTGAAGGACTCTTCCAAGTCCGGTGGGGTGCCTTTGTAATCTGCGGTGGAAGTGATTTTGTGGTGGTGTGGGAGCGGTAGTCCTGCTGGTGATGGCGGGGTTGGTGATTTGGACCCTCTCGAGGGTCTGTCGGGGATGAGGGATTCTGGGAGGGGCGCGGTGGTTGGTGCCGGGTAGTAGAGGTGAGCTACACTCTTGGGTTCTGGATGCTCGAGCCATTTTAAGGCTTTGTAGGTTGAGGCGATGTGTACAGGCAAGTTAGTGAATGGGGTTGCTAGGAATACTAGGGCACCTCTCCCGCCTATGCGGGGGGTTATGAAGATTAGGCCCCCGAGGATCATGCTTTGGCCTGTTTCGTTTTTTTCATGAGTCGTTAGATGTAGATATGCAAAAGGGGGTGCTTACCTGACTTGATGGTGTACTGTTGTCCCTTGACCCGCTTGTCCATGGCTATGGCCATCTGCAACTCCGGGCGAACGTACTTTAGCAGTCCATTCTCGCCATAGCCAACCCACCGCTCAAATCCCGGCAAGTCGATCATTTCCCCCCATCCCCTCTCCCGACCAGAGGTCCGATAGGCGATCTTAATCGGCGCCGCAGTAGTCCCCGGCACATCCGACACCGTGGGTGCTATATGCAGTGTGTTTAAAAAGTACTCATACGCCATATTTCCTTTCTTGTTTTCCACTCCTCCCTCTTTCCCCTCCGTGTTCCCCTCCGCTCTTCCCTCAGTACCTTCACCGCCCTCCGGCAAGATCCCATACTCTTCCGCCTCTTCCCTCGTAACTGGCCTGCTCTCCCCACCCTCGGGCCACATCTCTTTCACAAACCTGGACTTCCCAACATTTATCCCCCCAATAATCCACACGCCGCCCGTCCTGCTCCGAATCTCATCCTTAACTTTACCAACCCCCCAACCATTCCTGGTAGAAATTACGTGAATCCTATCCGCTACGCTCTCAACCCTCTCGTCCTCGGGCAGGGCATCCTTGATCCTTTTCTTGATGTACGTCATCAAGCTCGAGATCTGTCGTTCTGAAGCCATGAGGATATCTGCCCTAGTAACAATATACGAGACAGTCAACTGGTGTCGGAGCGGCTTGGACAAGTTCTGGTAGAGGTGCTCGCGCAGTCCCGGCTGCAGCGACATGGGCAGGTCGGCGGCGTCGATGAGGTGGTATATGTGATTCTTTGTGTGCGGCGAGTTCTGCATGAGGTTGGTTAGTGTGTGGAGGGTGGGGTATGCGGGTAATCCACTCGCGCGGTGATGATAACGTATGCCGTGGCACCGCTCACAGACCAGCGGTGGGGCCCTGGATTCCTCACCGGCGCTCTCGGAAGCAAGGGGGGGAGAAGCGAAGGCCGTTGCGGTGCCGAGGAACTCGCGCAGCTCCTGGGATGGGGTCTCGGGGTCTAATTGAGATCGTAGGCGCTCAAGGGTATCGTAGAAAATATTTTCTTCGCTACACTGCTTTTGTGACTTTATGGTCAGGTCACCGAAGCGTTGGCGGCGGGTCAAGCGCGAGTAGTGGCCTGGTAAACTTGGATCCTGGCGCTGGCTCGGGGCGCCGCAGCCGGGGCAGTAATCTGGTATCCAGCTTAAGTCTTGTTCCTCCGTAACTCTTCTCGAAGATTTCAATAGTTGTGTTGCGACATCCCCGGAGGAAACATCTTGCTCAGAAAACCGGGGAGTGGATGATAGCCCTCTTCGCAGAGAAACAGGTCGCAATTTCCAGTGAGCGGTTGGGCGAAAGCATGGTAACTGGCGGACTCGTGCACGAACACGAATTCGGGATAACATCTGTAAGGAAAGTTTGAGTCTGGGCTGGAGTGGCTCATGCTTTGTGGGGTACAGTATCATAGTCGAAAAATTTGTGTGGGGGGGATGAGATAAGCCGGATAATTGTTTTTCCGGAATATCCTGGGCTAGTGAGAAATTGTGAAGCGGATAGTAAGAGTTGAGATTAGCTTTCCCTCTAAAGCAATTCCTTCGCCTATCCCTAGATTCCAAACACTTTTAGTACAAAAGGCGGAGGTTTTGGGGGCCAATATTTAACGAGATAAGGAAAGCCACAGACCTTAACTGACCTAGTTAATAATTCTCTAAAGAGGATCTGTCACGATATCAAGGGATCGTCAGGCTATTTTCCACTTATCCTTTACATCGTACGGGGTGGCAACGCTCCTAGTTCAAGTTCTCGGGGGAGTACAAAGGGATAATAAGGTGTCCATCGCTATCACAGGATCATCAAAATTTTCCTCGCAGCTCCTACTACCCTAGTATCATACCGTAACCAAATAACACGCAGTCGGACAGGACAGACTACGACCATAGGATTACGAAACTACAATAGGGTATAGCCTCTATCCATCATCCTTCTTACCTTCGAACGTAAGAACAAAAGACAAAAAACGAGATTCCAAACCATGAACAAAAACTCCATTTCATACATTACACCAAGTTACTCCCTTTCCCCATCAACACATCACATCCTCCGCAAGCCCGTTCATATTTCCTGTTTCCGATCCCAAATACACATCACTACCATTGTAAATTCCTTCTCGCGGTTCCCGGGGTCCTTAATTCCCTATATTTGATTCCGCGCCCGGGAGTAGTGGGCATGGGTGTCCCGGGGGCACTTTTGTAGCCAGTTTGTTGATGGAGCTGTTGATGAGGGTCCCAATGGTCGGCCATAGGGGCGGCAGCGGCAAGATACGGCGCCGGATGATTGAGGGTTTTAGCTCTGAAATACCCGAAAGCCATATTCGAGACAGCAAGACCGCCAAAAAAGAGAATAGTGCAGAAGAACTACCTTTATCAACTTTTACTCACCGCAGGTGACAGGGAAGAGGAGAAGGGCTCACCATTGTCTTATAACTAATAGGTTCAATAAAGCTATTAATGATCTCTGCGAACGTCTCCGCCGAAACCCTGGCTCTGCCAATCTGCGTAGGATCCCTATTCATGCAGCGTTCCCAGGCTGTGCACCTAATCTCCATCGCCGGCACACGCATATTCGGATCACAGCGATTCTCAACGTACTCCTTCGCGCACTGACTCATCTCCTGGACGATCTCGGCAGAATACTCCTCGACCTTCTGATCCACGTCCCGACGGACGGTAAGGTAGAAGCAAAAAACGGCATACAACAGCAAAAGTAACATGCTAAGGTTGAAGAACAACTGTAGGTACTGCGATGCAATGATCGGAATTTCCCGATGAGTCTGAGCCCACCTTGTGGCGGCGGATTTGGCTTTTGATCCCCATCGTCGGGGAGTACTCATGTCTTCGTACATTTGCTGTCCATCGTCGTCGTTATCATCCTCGTCGTCTTCAGCACCTTGGTCCTCGCCTTCGCTGGCAGAGCCAGCAGGTCCAGATATCATCCACCAGTCCCCACGCTCGAATTTTTGACCCGCACGGCGCCGACGGACCTTGCTGATCGCACCGTCGTTACTCACGCGTTTGATCTCGCCACGGCCGGTCTTACGGATTGGCGAGACTAATGTTAAAGACTTTGTTGAGGATTCTTTAGTCGGCGAACGGGGGACCTGCGGGGACTCGGCGGTTCCCATATCACTACCTTCCGTGGCATCGGGAGCAGTGGAAAACAGCGATTTCCGTGGAGTATCTGCGGCTTGACGGGGGGTAGTGAATGACGCGCCTTTGAAAAGCGGAGGAGCTGGTCTCGACGTTTTTTGAAAGAGAAACGGCTGTGACGACGGGGGTGTGAGTGTGGGGAGTTTGGACGTAGTGGACTGAAATGACGAGAGGTCTCCTGTTTCTTGTTTGTAAATATTCATAGCGTATATAGGAACCATGAAGCTGTCTTCATACTCACGCTTTTTCTGTGCTGTAGGGGTAAGACTATTATTCAGAGCAGACATTCGAAAAGGAGAGTTAGGATCACCAGGCCCCTTCCCTTCCCATCCGAAGTCCATCGGAGACTCATGGGCCCGCTCCCCCATCATATTCAGAGCAGACGTTCGAAAAGGAGAGTTAGGATCACCAGGCCCCTTCCCATCCCATTGGAAGTCCATCGGAGACTCATGGCCCCGCTCCCCCATCATGAACAATAGAGGAAAAAGAGTCAAAGCTATACACCCCACGGTAAGTGTATCCCCGGCGTTGAAAGGCCGAACGTGCGTTTGTGGATGCGTCGTGAGAGTGATCGTGATCTCAGAGTGGGAGGCGAGGTGAAGAAGAAAACAAAAACATTGCGGCAACTTTCATCCCTTGCAACAATCACGCAAAAAGGTTATTCCGGGCCGTTTCCCGCCGACAAGAGGCTCTTTAACACTGTGGCCTCAAGCTCTCTGAACAGCATCGACAGACGGAGGGAGCAGGAAAGAGAAGAAAGCAGAGCCCCATCCCACTCCTGCACCCCAGACCAGTTGCGATACCCGTACATCTACAATCCGTATGCACTATACAAACACAGCACATAACCCCCTTCACTCATTGGCTTTTCCAAAATAAACCCTCCATCTAAATATACCCACCCAACCACAACCACCGAAATATCGTCATTGAAATCCGTACCTTTTCCCACCATAGCATCCAACTCTCTCCTCCCTCCTTCCCTCCTCCCTTCCCTCCTCCCCATAGCACCAAACAAACAGACAAACGTCACAATGGCCCTCCCAATCGCTGCCACAGAATCAACGATAGCCACCAAAAACCTAACCCGCCTCCTCTCCCGCCTGGACTCAAAACTTGCATCCCAAAAAGCCACACCCCTCTCCCCAGTCGACCGCGCAAAGTTTGCCGCGAACCTTGAGTACGCCCGACAACTACTCCTCTCGCTGGAAAGCGAATCCGTACTCATTCGGAATACGTCCACACGGCAGAGCGTGCTTTCTGGGCTGGGCGTGCAGAAGCAAGCTATTCGAAGGTTGAACGAACAGTTGCTTGTTATGGCCGTTGAGGAAGAAGAGGAGGAGGAGGAGGGAAGGGGTTCTACTGATGGTGATGACGATGAGAGAGAGGGGGAAGGGGAGGAGGAAAAAGCGCTATCTGCGTTTCCAGCGGAAGTAAACGGGGGAAAGCCCGACCAACAGTCAGAAAATATCCCTACACCCACAACAATCACAACCTCTACTCTCCGAAACCGCTTCCGACAGCAGACCACCACCCCCACCAACCATCAACAGCGCAAACAGCTCTTCCCTCCCCCCGACTCAACTGGGGCGGCTACCGACGCCGGCACCGAGAAGCACCTCAGCAACCAACGCGCCGAGCAAGAGCACATAACCGCAGACATGCTCTCGCTCGCTCAGGCACTCAAGCAGTCCTCCCTACGCTTCGGCAGCGAGTTAGAGAACGAGAAGGCGCTGCTAGACATGGCGCGGGAAGGGCTCGACAAGAATACCCTGGGGATTGAAGGCACTGGAAGGAAGTTGGAGGCGCTAAGGCGGAATGAGAATGTGGGGTTTTTGTGGTCTATCTTATATCCCATCATTATCGTCGGGCTGGCTTTCGTGGTGCTTTTTGTACTGTTTTTCGCGCCTAAGTTAAGGTGGTAGGGGGCTCTAGGAAGAGGTGGGGGCGGTTACGATGCAATGGGTGTACGATACGACATTATATGACGGACGGGGTTATTGTAATACAGTACTGGTTGGTTGGTGGGTTGGGTGGGTTTATCGGACTTTGCACGAATATACTTCAGATTTCTTTTGTAACTTTAGACGCTAGGGTTGATCAAGTCTCTAGGAGCCAGAGTGACAAACCATGACAACAGCAACGAGTTATTATGATCATGATAATATTGTCTGGTCATCTATTGCTCCTTTCCCCGGGAAAAAAAGGATGTAATAATATAATACAATTCGTTTGGCAGCGAACCGTGCCAGCTTTTGATACACCGACAAAGTGAAATAATATAAAGAGATGAAAGAGTAGAGATGAGTTCTATAAGGGCTTTTTATGAGTCGAACAAAAAAAAACATTAACACGTTTATTTAGTAGCTTTGCGCAGGTGGCTATCGCACGCACACAAAACATCAGTACCGTATCAACCTGAAATATCAAAGGGGTCACCATGAGGAAGGAAAAACGTACGTAATCAAGTCATTCCTATCCTTCTCCTTCTTCAATCCACCGAAAGCCATCTTGGTTCCGGGAATGTATTTCTTCGGGTTCTCGAGATAATCGAACTATATATAATCCAGTCACAATCAGTTTCCTGCCCTCTCCTATCCCCCACTAATAAAGAAGATGGATAGCGTACCAAGGTCTCCTCAGTCCAGACGACGCCCTTCTGCTTGTTCGCATCGGTGTAGGAGAAACCCTCTACCTGTCCAGACTGACGTCCGAACAGGCCATGCAAGTTAGGACCGACCTTATTCGCGCCGCCAGCCTCGAGGGTGTGGCATTGAGCACAGCGGGTCTTGAAAAGGTTCGCACCCTTGGAATTGTCACCTAATGTAAATGAACTGTTAGTCCCAACTACTCATGAAAAGACATAATCCAGGCCACAACCCCATCGAGGCAAACATCAAAAAGGAAAGAGAGAGAAATGCATCATTCAACCTCACCTTCTTGGAAACCCATGTTTATCAACGTAATATAATGCCAACTCTCAAACGAAGGAATAGCAATAGGTATCGTATCGTACGTTAGCGAAGGTGTATGTGAGCAATGAAGTGGAAAGCAGTGGTCGAAGTTGGATGAGAGAAAAAGTGAAGAAAGTGAAAAGAAAAAGCCGGGTTAAAAGGGCGCGGGAACGGGGGAAATTTTCTTGAAAATCTGACCAGGGTGGCGTTTTTATTCTAGCTATGGCTGTGCTCGAGTAAGCTTCGCTTTCCCCCTACCTGCTTGTGCTCAGCGCCACAGAGGCTCAAGCCAATGAAAACGAGACAAATTGTCAGATTGTTCCGGAAACCGCCGAACGGGAGGTGCCCGAGAACGCCGCGCCCGGAACTAGACTTGAAGGGAGATAGGGCTTAACAAGTACCGAGTTCTTCAAACCCAATTCTTTGCGTTAAATTTCACGCTTCCGGAAAGATGGGACGAAGTCCTCCCTCTCCCATTCCCTCTTCTCTCGTCTCGAGAATCTCACCCAGGCTTTTCCAATTGCTAGAACGATCAGAGGATAGAGCCATCATGATGACATATTTCCCATGAGGCCGAAAGAGCGCGACTGCCGGTGGCAAAGTTCATGCGACAAGGGGCGATAACGCCTACTCTGATGCCATGTACTACCCTGCAGAACAGATCCCCAGACTCCGGCATCAAGTTCTACAAGGTGGGATCCCTAACACTCCGATTTCCCCAAAACTTTCGGGCCGTATGGTGCGGAGTCCCCATAGAGAGCCCATCACGGGCTACAAGCGATGGTATCGTGCTGGCACCCGGGTAGATACGGCACGATTCCCGTATTGTGCTGGCGTTATGGTTCATGGGACATAACCTTATTCGCAATCATCTCCCAGGCTACCGTTCTTGATCACATGGAAAAAACAACTCACCCCTTATCACTCGAATAGAGTGGTGGATTGATGGAACTATCGAACAAGTGGTATACATCATGCGCCATTGCGAGTCTTCATAGGATAAGAAACAGTTCTTAGAGCACGTCTAATCTAATAGACTAACTTGAAAGGGTTCCTAACTGATAATCTTAAAAACAAAGCGGATAAAGGAAACTCGTAAACAACTCTGTCTCTGCTTAAACGCTGTTCCCCTCGCCTATTTCTTTGCTCCCGTGCTGGAAGGTATCTGGGTGATACTCTGTATCTTCTAATTCTAATAACTTGGGTGCCGGGACGTCTTGTCCGAAGATGTATCGTTTGAAAAACCATGGAACCTGCAAGTTTGTGGTTAGCATTAATCCCCGTCGGAAACGCTTTGACCTGGATACAAACCTGCGCCAACCCATACTTCACGTGGCTTCTTGTAGGAACTTCGAAGACTCTATCTAACTCTTCCAAGGTTCTTCCCTTGGTCTCGGGCAAGAAGAGCAAAACCAGAATAAACCCAATGCCATTCCATGCTGCGTAGTATCCAAAGGCTCCTTGTGGTTTGAATGCTCGTACCAGCGGTAGCCAGGTCATCGACAGCAGCCAATTGAAACCCCATGTCGTCGCTGTAGCGAGCGACATACCGAGATCACGGATGTAGAGAGGGTATGCTTCGGCTGAGTATGTAAATGGTACCGGCCCTTCACCAGGAGAGTACACTATCCCGAACAGGTACTGAAAGATGTTAGACTGATTAGCCTACTCCCAAGGGTCTCTCTGGTGTACTAACAATTCCAAGAGCAACGCATCCAACCCTTGCCTCTTGACCAGGAATCCAGAACGAAAATCCAGTAAATAGCAGGAAGAGACCCATAAGTGGGAATGTAGTGAGAAGTAGGAATCGACGGCCGAAGGTATCAATGGTGTATACCGCAGGAATAGCTGTTGTCACATATTAGCATTCGTTTCACAGGATTAACAAAGCAACACCCACCGAACAAGAAGTTAATGATTCCGAAGCCTAGACTGGCTAATAGGGAATTAATGACAGAAAATCCAGAGTCCCTGAAGATGACCGAAGAGTAGTACGCGATGACATTGACCCCGCAAAACTGTTGCCACAGTCAGTTTGGATAGACAGGAAGAATCGTCGGTAATTTACATACTTGCTGCATAAACATGACAATTTCGGAACCAATCATAGCTCTCCTGTTACGCCCGATGGTGAAGAACTCGGCGATCTTGCTGCCCTTCTTCCTATTCAACTCTGCCTCGACCTTTAGGAGGGTGTGCATGTAGAACAGATCTCTAGCGGCTTGGACCTTTGTCCATCGTAGGCGAGCAAGCGAGTTGAAAGCGCGCTTGTGGCGGCCCTTCAACATTTCATAACGGGGAGATTCAGGCTATGGCCTAGAGGTTAGTTTCAACCGTGTAATGAAGCCAAGACAAAAGATGGCAACCTACACAGAAGTAGACCTGAAAGCATACAATCAAGGGTATGACCATAGCGGAGGAAAGCATGAGGCGCCAGTTGAGACCGGTGATCTATCAACGCTTTTGTTAATACAAATTTCTCTTTTTGTCCTAACGCATCGGAGGTACTCGCGTGGGGTGGATCCTTGACGTTGTAAAATGCAACATCGGCGATATAACCCAACATGATTCCAAACGCAGTCCACCTACAGCGGCAACGGGCATCAGCAACGTAAATAGAATAGCAAGGGGAAAATAGGACCATACATCTGCCACATCATAACTAAAGCACCTCGAATCGCTGGTGGCGAGCATTCCGCTGCATAAACCGGGACAGTTGAGCTCTTGGGGCCAATACCGAGTCCCAGCATAAACCTCGCAACAAACATATGAGGCCATGTGTTTGTGAACCCCTGCCATAAGCATGTTACGAAGGAGATAAAACAAGTGATGAAGATGGTATTCCGACGACCAAATTGCTGGTTGAGAGGGTGGGTTAACCAACAACCAACGGTAAAGCAACATAAATATGGCGCCGAATTAACAAGGCCGGCAATCCATTCCCGGTGCTCAATTCCAAATTGCTTAAGAAAGAAGAGGTTGGCTCCGTTGATGACGGTTTCGTCTGTAATGAGATTGTTAGTAAAAGTCACCTGCACAATGTGCTGTAAGGGTTACGTACCCATTCCCTGGACTGCGGCAGCCATAGAACACATTACAACCATATGATACAGCGCTTTGGGATGACTCCATTTATGGGTGACTTCTCTTCGTAGGTAGTATTTGTCGTCGTCCGTCAGTAATGGCAGTGTATCGAAAGCTTCGGGATTCTGGGCGAGAAGAGCTCCCTTCCTGAAATCATCTTGCAAGTCTTCCATGTCGTTCTCACGAGCATAGGAAGCGCCCATCTCCATCAGCTCCTCATGCGAGATTCCCGAGAGAGGGTGCGCAAGCTTTGAATTGAGCTTGTGCAGATCCTCGATTTTGTTCTTTGGCGGTGGCTGGTGTTCATGTTGGTGAACGGAGAGGGGTTTCTCCGTATCCGGAGAGCCCGTTGTGCTGGCAATTGGATTGGACATGATTTCTATCCTCTCTAACTGCAGAGCGAGATATGTAGTGAGGAAGGGGGGGCACCGGCTACCTTATAGCTACCGCAGAATTGGAGCTGGGGCGCCATACCGGCCGGTGTGTGGCACGCAAGAAAGCAAGACATCATGCCCCCCCCCCGGATCAACACATCATGGACGAAATGGGAAGCAGGAAATATTACAAGCGCAGTGCTTGCACTACTCGAGTAGAGTAGTGGACCCTGCCTTTTCGTCCTTCTTTCCCTTGCTAATATCTCACTTCCAATCTGGCCGCTCGGCTCGGTAGCCTTTCCCTCCTCCTGCTCACTAATTTTCCCCATACCTTCTTTTTCCCTTACTCCACAGTTTCAACCTCCCCAATGACATAAATCCTTAGCTTGTTTTCCTACTCCAGTATCCTATTTACCCCTGTAGCTTCACTTGTGGGTGTGATACGGGTATCCTGAACTCTCTGCCCCCTCCGTCTTTCCTATTATACCACCCCGCATTTGTCCCCTGCACCCTTGGGCCAGAGGCTGGATGCGTAAAACTATTCCATTGTAGGTAATAGCAGGGTTGATAGGGTAAAGTCCTCATTGCTAGCTGTGCTCCACTCGCAGCCGGGCGATTTTTAGGGAACATGAAATAACCGTTTGAATGTCCCCGCAACACATTAGAGAATCCGGGGGGGGGGGGCAGAGAGAGGGTGGTGGTGGTGCAGCGATGCAGCGGTGGTCAGCAAGCCAGCGTGGGTGTTAGACTACTAGTGAAGGCCTGCAGTCGATCACTGGGCAAAAAACGCCTCCCGGTGCGGGTCTCAATGATGCAAGTAGCGCCTCCCTGTTTCCTTTTCCTTTTTCCTTTTTCCTTATTTGATTTTTTTCCCCTTTCCCGACATCCCCAATTTTCCCCATTTAGATCGCCAGCTATTCAAAATTGTGAAAAATCATCCTCATGCCTTTCGCCCGGCCCACCCAAAAGGACCACCAGCTTCTCTACCAGGGAAAGCTAAGTACTGGTCATTCCCCAATAGAAAGCCCACCCCAGATCAAACCTGGGATTGGAAGCGAGATCAAAAACGTTTCATAGGGTCCTTTCTGCATTTACGGTGAACGGGTACTTAAGATGGTACTGTACTCGTACATGGGGTTTTTGTGGTGAGATCGGATATGGATCTTTTGCCGATAGTGGTGCCGAGCTCGCCAAGGGGGGAAGGCATCGCTAGCAATTACTTGTGTTGATTGTGAGATTGACCCACTCGAACAGATGCTCCTTGCCTGATTCCATCCTTGGGAGTCCCCGTCCTCCGCGAGAATTAAGGAAGCTCACCTGCCACATGAATCCACTTCGTATTCGCCGCGTATTAAAGAAGACCATCTCGGTCTCACAGACAGACAGAAAGGCAGACAGAAAGACAGTATTAGAGATTTTCTCCACAAGGCAGATTCCCATACTCCCAGGGAAAAAACATGCCCAATCTCCCCCATCTCCCAAAAAAAGCACTCTAGAAATTAAAACCTTGCCCGCACTCCAGCGCAGTATTCGAGCACAGTACTGGTACAGTACAGTACAGTGCGATAACTTCTCTGTGTTGCCCCTCTTGGTTCTGCGTCACTTTTCACCTTCGTGCCCCGAAGCCACGCCAATCGATCAGGGAGCAGACCAGATTAACCATCTTGCTGAAATGTTTTGATCTCTCCTTTCCTTCCTTTTCGGCAGGGGAGCAGCCGTTTATGGTTGTTGCGTCGGAGGTATGACTTCATCTGATAATCTCGAGTAACATGATCTGCGGGGGGCTTTTCGCTACACTAACTTCACCACCGGTAAACCCACCGGACCAACTCTTATGCGCCCGGGAAAATAAACAATTATGAGATTTATGACAGTATTGTCATTACTAACTGCCCATCTTACGGTGCCCCAAAATTCCTGGTGCTGAGCTTTAAGTTAGCTAATTCGCACAGAGTCAGACGGAGGCCGCAAATCGCATTGACAGCGGGGCTACCGTATTAAGTAAGTTGTTGCAAACTGCGCCAGTTCCCTGTAACCTGAACTACTATATTTGCGGGGTAGAGTAAGGGGGGTCTAATGACATGAGAGGGGGGGCATTATTACAGTATAAGCGTTCAGATTTAGAAACTAGACTATCCAGCTAAGGTGTGATACCTCCGATGGGTGAGACGGGGCCATTCTTCAAAAAGCGCGGTGTGCTTTAACTCGGGAGGTCCAACCAAGTCGGGCTACGCATCCAGAAAGCAAGTAGGTGAATCCCTAAAGCCTCACGGTGGAATATCCCATACGCCACCACGATTCACCAACAGTCCCCCCCCCTCTTGGGAGTTGGTATAACTCAACTCATGCCGAGAGCTTCCCCAGCTTTTTTCAACAATGACGATACAAACTGCTGGAGCCCCCCCGTGGAGTACGCAAGGCAACCCGCCGCCACGCTACACAGGAAGAGAGGAAGTCAGGCGTAAACTTCCAACCTGCCAGGTAAGGAAACACTCCGTCATAATTAGTATTGCGATACCAGTACGGTAGCACCAAGATTGTCTGCCCCACCATATGCAGATACCGGTCATGACTGTCTATCATACTCGAATATTATGGATTATCATAATCGGCCGCACCACTACTGCTGTTGGATGTAAACTAAACAGTAAGCACCCCAGCTGCCAGCCAGGTTTCTGGTCACTTGTGCACTTGTGCTTGTGCGGTATGCCTAGTTAGGTTGAGCGAAATTAATAAGGCGGGCTGCGGGAGTAATGGGCGGACTTGACTTATGATAATAGTGGCCAATAGCCCACTGTTTCCCTAACGCACACTTTGTAAACCTGCTCTCGTAAGAGTGTGAAAGAGCGACCAAAATAGAAAAAAATGGAATAAAAGTGCTATGGGTGGAGACGAACAATGACAGCAAAATAACTTAAAGCATTGTACGGCATATAAGTGGCCATCCAGATGCGTGGGTGCGGCAGTCCGTACACATAATACAAAACGCACCAGCGCAGTTTGCCTGCCTGCCTGCTTGTCTACCGTACCGGCACCTATTCCACCCCTCCAACCCCCCTCTATCTCACCTCAGAATGTAGGGCGGGTTGCTGCTAAAGCCAGAGATGGGACCTCCGCATGAATGCCATAGCCTATCATCATTGTTAAAACATCCAATAACCGTCGGCTGGTAGCTGGGATCCTGAATTATAATTTTTATAGTTACGATTGATCGCTTTGATAACATCGCTATCCCTTGTTTGTTTTAAAAGGAGGTATTTCAAATTTCTTTTGTTACAGTATTTCAGTTTTCCAGGCTACCGTATGCTTTAAGGTGCTTGCTTTCCGGGACCTCCCTGTACGTTACAAATAAATCTAAGGATTTGACAAAAAAAACCTCCAAAAAAAACCCCATGGCTGGTAGGAAAACAGAGGACTGGACTCCGGCAGTCAAGTCATCGGCGCGATGCACGGGAGGGGGGGGGGGGAATAATATTATTTGCCGTATTATGTGGTGTGCTATGCCGTGACATGCCGGGGTACGGCGCTCAAATGTTCGATCTTGCGTTCGTCCAGGACGTGGGCAGTATAAATGAAACAAAGCAATGAAGGGAATTAAGAAAAATAAGCTTACCCGAGTACTATTAATATTAAACACAAAAGTTTCTGCTCAAGACCCTATGGCTAACATTAAAGAAATATGTGGTAAATATACCGGTGTGGGATGTTCTCTCGCGTTCCCTTGACTGGATGGTGGTCTGACCGAGACTGCTTGTGAAGGTAAAATGCGTTCGTGACCTTCTCACTATACCGGGAGATTGGCGATATGAACTTGACCTGGTATAGCTACAGTGTAACGTAGTCGATAAACCGACAGGGAAGCACACAGGAAGCTAGGCCCAATGGAGTGGAAGTGAAGAACCAATTACCGTGGAGGAAGTGTGTTGTTGCTGCGCTTGTCTAAACTAAGAAAGAGACGAGAGGCTTATGTGCAGAGAATTCTGCACGCCAAGCTATCTACAAACATAGGGTTCTAGTGCGTACTCGAACGCCCCCCTGACTGCTAAAACTACCCTATACAAGTGCCCTATCCCACACCGGTCTGGAGCGCCTACGGACTATATTAGTACCGTACGATCTGTCCAGGGCAGTGCGGTACCTGTTCCCGCTCAGGCAGGCAAGCAGAGAGAGATGGAGAGCCGCTAGGTATGATGGGCACTCGTGCCATATTAGTCTAACATCGGGGTCGCTGCAACTTCCCGCGCATGAGAACCACCAAATGCGCCGTGGGGCGCTCTGGTGAAGTCGATCTGTTATTCTGCAAGAATGATATCTGTGCATCAATGCTGAATGAGATTAATCGGTTTCTGTCTCTAGCTGCGAATTCCGAGGGGACGGGAAGGGGCTAGGCTTATGACCGGCGGGGGCATTAGCATATATTTTTCCCCAATAATCTGCGGACCGGATGTGGGTGGTTTATTGGGCTGGATGAAGGTTTACACTGATGAATTGGGTGTATGATGTGGTACAACTATGAATCGGCATCGGGGAGATGTCGTTTATAGCACAGTAAATTACATTAACATAATTGAAGGAGGGGAAGGGAAGCCGGCGGTGAGCTTCTTTCTATGTCCACTGTGCTATTGTAGCCTGCGAATAGACAGCGAGCAAGTTGTGACAAGGCCATGTGACATAAACCACCAATGCTCACGGGAGGTCGGGGTAAGATCTTGCCGTCATATACCGGTGGTAAGCAAGAAAGCGTGTCTGCCCATGCTGCAACACTGTACTAAAGCAAAGCGCCCTTGCCCGTCTAGCATTTCTAGTCTCCACTCGTCCATTCACTCATGGTAGATCGCGAGACTGCTCACTTCACATAACTCCAAAAAAAAATACGAGTAAACTAACTGGCTTAACATGTCCCACCACCTCCCCATCCATCACCCCTACCAATTGCCTCGCCTCCCCTTCTCCGACGAAAGTAGAGCGGAGGAGGGAGGGAGGGAGGGAGAAAGGACCGTAATGAGCGTCGAAACGCGGGGGGAAATGGCCAAGTCCCAATTCCCAGCAAGGCTAATTCCCAACCTAGGAATCCACGCAGACAGAACGTCTGCAGCGGTGGGTGGGGGAGAGCGATGCTCTTAATTAAAAGATGGGATCGGGTTGATGTTTGCACATAGACTAGTTGTTCCTTCCATTGGACGTTCTACTGTGTAGAAGGGGTAGGGAAACTTAAGTAGTGCATTCTTTTAGTGAGGGTAATATGAAAAGAGAGAAGGAGGTGGTGGCGGGGAATCGGTTGAATTGGATTGAATTAGAGTGGAATTAACATGATTAACACGAGAAACACTGAGACATTTGGGATCGGGAGGGGGGGCAAGGAAGAAAAGAGGGGAGAGGGAAATCTGGACGAAAAGAGAAACAACTTAAACAGTGCTGAAAAGGTGCGCTATGGATATCGTCGTTACGGTAGGGCTGTCGATAGCAGGCGTCTGACGTTGGGAGAAAGTTTTCAAAAAAGGCGTGAGGGGTGATCTTCTGTCTTGGCCGGGACTAAGAAACCTAGAACCAGAATCAGGGCCGTTACCCTCCCTCCCCGCATTCCCCCTAGCATCATGGAGCTAGCGACCACTCGGAATCAACTCCAACCCTACGCTGGCTTTCGGATATCCGACAATACCATTCGTGTGAAATTGGCAACTACCCGTGTGGCGGAAGTTACCTTGCGCGGTTTGCTGTACCGGTACCCATCGAGCCTGACAGGTTCCGAGGTTGAGCTGGTGAGCGAGGAGTGGTTTTGAACAAATTTTTTGTTATCCCCCTCCTCCGATCTGGCTATTCAGCGCATATCGATGTTTTATGGATGATGCAATGGATGGAAGAATCGCCAGGATGGACCGTGAATGTCGTGAGTCGTGGGCCTAGTACTGTGGGGTGCAACACGGTCTAAGATAGTGTTGTGCCTAAGCATACGGCCCAATACCCTCATGTTGCGGTGGCCGGCGGTATTGTGGTGTATGGTTAGGCTTCTGTCAAGCATAGCACTATGCTCCTTACCAGATTTTAGACGGTATTCCCCCCTCTCTCTTTGTGGCTGGCTGATAGTTTACTGTGCAGGACGGGTCGATGCCAGGGATGGTTGAACCACTTGCGGCTCTTAGCTGTGGGGCTACCGTATCACGTCGAGGTGGATTCCATATATAATACCTATAATAACAGTTCTCGAAGTTTGAACCGGGCGCTCGCTTGCTGGCCAGAGACAAGGGGAGGATCCGGAAACGTTCAATATCGGGCGGGGTCAGCCCTTTGGAAGTCGAATAAAGAAGCTGGTCAAAAGGTTCTCTGTTTTCATGATGGAACATATGATAAACTTTCCTGTTGGTGGGTGTTTTTCCTTTTGCCAGAGGGTCCATGTTTGGATCTCAGTGTTACTGTAGCTTTGAAGGGGCTTTCGAAATATTATAAGGATGTGACAAGGTTTTATTATCTATTTGTTATGTATAAGTTAGGGGGTTGAAGTCTTCTTTTGTTATTTGGGATTTCTAGGCCATACCTCGGGATGCATGCAGGGATTTTCCCGCATTGATACGAATAAATCTGCGGACTTAACAAACAATTCTTGAAGTTTGATCATCACCATGGGCCTGACTGAGGTTTTTTGCCAGCGGCGTTAGTCCATGGAGTGGAGTCCTGAAAATCACACAAGTTGGCCACCCAGGCTTTCTTCACTTTCTTACGGTATCATCGCTGTTGTTGTTATTGACATTCTGCTCGTGTGAGGGTTTACCCATCAGCGCGAATGTCATGTGCAAATACGCTTGTGTTCAGTGTTAGGGTTCTTAGGCCCCCAGCGCCACGTGGTTGGGTGTTTGTTCTCAGATAATAGAGCGATGGGTAGCCGCGACTGTGCCTGCATTCCGGTGTTCACTCAGACTGCACGATAACCCACCTTTATACTGCACTAGTACGTGTACTGCTCTGTACGACAGCTGTATGCCGTCTGCTGTGTAATCCCGATCCAATTCTCAGCGAGATTGGAGCATCCTCAACATATCAATTTCTCAACATCCTTAACCTCTATATTCTTCCACCCGTCGATTTTATCGGAGACCCTCCAGAGCTTTTGGAACTCCCTTTTATGTCTCTCCTAGACTATTTTAATCCGAGCTTCAATCCTTAAGGCGTCCTTCCTGCCACCGGGACCTACCCCGCTCTCGGCCGTATCTAGTTAGTCCATTCTAGATGCCCCTCTTACGTCTTCTCTATCGGCCTAAGCACTTCTGATATAAAACTGCGGCTGACTTCGCTGTTCGTGCCAGGAACCAAACTTTTTTATTGTACCACATATCTTAATCATTTAGGGTCGTCCATTGTTTTTACCGTCGCTGTGATTTTTCCCGGGAAAAAGAGTTTTTTCAACTATAATGAGAATGGATGATAGTGTCAGTATGGCAGTCAACGGTGCGAGTAATGGGACGGGAACGCCGAAGTTGGAGGGTCCACCGGGAGAGCGGGCCAGAGCATATCAAATGGAGATGTTTGAGGAGAGCTTAAAGAGGAATATTGTTGTTACGGTAGGGAAGCGTTTTTCCTTCTTCCCTCTTTCTCTTCTAGTAGTTTATGAAGTCTGGTAGAGCTAACGACAATGGGCAGATGGACACGGGATCGGGGAAAACTCATATGTAAGATCTTTCCCGTTGTGCTTCTGTGGTCAAGGGCGGGTAGCCGAGCTATTGCTGTGCTTACCATGCTGAGGTGTTGGACACCAGATGGGATGAACTGGGTTAGCTAACTGTTCAACTGGCAGTGCTGTGCTCCGTATTCAGGCTCAACTGGAAAAGGGAGAGGATAAGGTAGTTGGGAGTCAATTGTGCATAGATTATCACTTGCTAATAGGAGCTATAGCTTTGTTGGTTTTTGGTGCCCAATGTTTCTTTAGGGAATCAGCAGTTTGAAGTGCTAAAGGCTTCTCTGCCACCGGTTAATATTCAATTCCTCAGCGGAGGTGACAAAGTCGACAAGTGGAGCGACCAAGAGATCTGGGATGAGATTCTAGGCATCAAGGACAATGACCACGCAGTCGTTGTCAGCACTCATCAAGTGGGTTATCGGACGGATAAACTAGAGGGCTCCTGGAACTAATGGAGAAATAGGTATTGCTAGATGCGTTAACCCACGGATTTGTCAGGATGGAAGGAATAGGGTTAATCGTATTCGATGAAGGTTCGAGACTCTCTGACTATGACCAGACAATAACAATGCCATGAAATTTCCGTGGAAATAGGCGGTATTGGGTATTATGAACCAGCTAAATCCCTTTTAATAGCCCATCATTGTGTTGGACAACACCCTGCAAACCGGATCATGCAAGAGTTCTATCACCCACGAGCACGCAAGGGGTTAGAAGTTCCAGCTGTTCTTGGACTCACAGCTAGTCCAGTCGTGAAGTCGACCCCGGATCAGCTACGGCATGTTTCCTCCAAACTTTGGGTTGGAGTTTTAGCTAATCGAGCCGATATCAGAGTAATTGAGGCCAACCTGAACGCAATATCCCGGACACCGGTACGGAATCGCGCTGAATTGCTACGACATGTTCACCCACCAGTACTAAAGAGAATCGTTTATAAGTCTTCATTTCAAGAATATGAACTTATTGACCCATCCTTCCTCGAAGATCTCACTGACCAGGGTAACGAAAATAAGAAGAGGAAGTTTTCAGAAACAATGTGGCCAGAGGCGGCTGACCTCATGGATTCACCGGTAAAAGGAGCTGGGGTCCTAGCAAAAAATGTTGCGCCCCGAGGAGAGATCCCCATGCCTGAAATCACCCATTTTAGGCCCCAGTCAACATTCAAGCCCCCTACCGTGGACAGCGCTTCGTCTAGTGGGATGAAGACTCCAGATACTTTCGATACCGCACTAGAGAACAACGAAATTACTGACAATATTGACGAGTACGAAGAGATAGACCCCTTGACTGGGGAGCCTTATCACAAGCGTGGGAGTGAGGTAGAATTTGAGATGATTGATCCGTTAACAGCAGAGCCTTATAAAGATGGTCGACCAAGCACTCCAGTGGCCCGTGGAGAAGAGTACGAGCTGATCGACCCACTCACCGGCGAGACATATGTGGACCCACCCAAGAGGACGAGTGAGGACACCACCCGACCAGCAACCCCGGCGCTAGGGGAGTTTCACGGAGCTATGGAACCTGATGAAGTTTATCTAACCCGTCAAGGTACCACTGATGACGTGCCATCCGCTCTGGACTCCCTCCAATTAGCCTGGGCAACAATGGACATCCGACAAGATCCATTTATAAAGGCTCTCTACTCCTCCGAAACTCCTGATCTGGAACGTATCGAGATGACTCTATCGAAGCGTAATACATATTGTCAAGTACAGATGCGTGGGCTTTTGAATAAGGCTTTTCACCTCCGGAAAGAGTTTGGTGCCTGGGGCGTGGATTGTTATCTTAAGCATGCTATTCAGAAGGCAATCAAGTTCGCTGATGAGGAAGATCCAGAGAGTATGTGGATGGAATGGAGCAACGAGGAGAAGCGCTATTTGAAGTCGATTCTTTCGAAAATACCTGTTCCCAGGGACATTGGCCCAATAGAAGGAAGGCTGTCGGACAAGGTTGAGAAGCTGATTGAGGTGCTTCTGGGCGAGTATAAGGACGATGGTGGGAAGTTTGCAGGGCTGATCTTCGTTGAACAGCGGGTGGGGGTCTCTATTTTGGCGGAGATCCTGAAAACAGACACCAGAACGAAGGATATATTCCGAGTCGGAACTGTTGTTGGTGTTTCAGAAGGCAATGGAAGGACCAGAAAAGCTATATATGAACTTGTGAACCTAAAGGGGCAGTACGAGACAATCGAGGAGTTCAGGGCTGGCAAGAAGAATCTAGTTGTGTCCACAAGCGTTGTTGAGGAGGGCATGGACATTCCGGCGTGCCGCCTTGTTGTTTGCTTCTCTTTGCCGCCGAATCTCAAGAGCTTTATTCAACGTCGCGGACGGGCCAGGATGGCTAAGAGTAATTATGTTTTGATGTTTAACGAAGGCGATTCCCAGGGTAAGATCGACAAATTCAAGCAGCTGGAGAGGGACATGATTGAGGAATACCTGGATGAGACGAGGAAGCTTAAGGCTGAGACGGAGACGGAAACTGAAGAGCCAGATGAAGACGGCATTGTTAGCAAGGGCAGAAACCGACGCTTCCTGATCGAAAGCACCGGGTTTGCAGCCCTAAGTTATTCCGAGCGAGATTTTGTGATGCTAATATGTTCAATAGCGCTCTCTTGACACTTGATTCGGCTGTATCTCATCTTCATCATTTTTGCAATTGCCTTCCACAAGGCGAGTACATGGACCTTCGCCCAATTTTTCACACCCGGATTGTGAACCAGGAGCAAATGGACACACTAAAAGCGATGGGTTCAGGCTCGTCGGCGCGGCCATTGTATGGGGCTGAGGTTTTACTACCCAATTGTATCGCCCCCAAAGTTAGACGAGCAGAGAGTCGAGAGGCTTGGGTGACCGAAAGGTGGGCAAAACGCGATGCGGCTTTCGAGGCTTATCTCGCGCTTCGGCAGCTTAAGGGTGATCCGCTTATCGACGATCATCTGATGCCGTTATTACAGACTGACCCCGATATTGCGGATGCAACCAAGAAACTCGAGAAGAGGCCCTCAAAAGTTGCTGTTGACAACACCATGGATCCCTGGTCCGAGAAGAAGTGGGAAGAAGATACCGTAGCGTTCGCTACGCCCATCACGCTTAATATGCCTGGTAGCGGTGGCCGCCCCGTGGTGGTTGAGATCTTAACCCACTTTGCCTGCCCTGATGTTGCCAAGATCATGGTATATCGCACCAATTCAGATATCGGGGAGGTCACAGTCGGGTCTTCAAGATGCCTAGGTGTCAATCCCGGAATCATCGAAAGAGGGAAGAAGACAACATATGCCTTGCTTTCGTGTATATTTGGGAGTAGGATGAAATCCGGGGTGAAAGATTTTCCTTATCTCTTTGTGCCGAAGAACGAAGAAGATGATTGGGCGGAAAGGGGTGACGAAATTCCCGTCACGCTGTTGGACGCATACAGGACACAAGAGGCTGGCCCCGATATCGGAATTATTAAGGATAACTCCCAAAACGGTGTCAGATACGTGATGCAGCGATGGCGAAACGGCGTGACTCCTGAAGAGCACGAGGACCTTATGGAGCGGTATAAGGGGAGGGATATTAGCCCAAATGGCGTTTTCATTCAAGCGATAAGACTTACCGGTCGTCGAGATTTCCTGCATCCAGAGTCTAACGAGCCTTCTTCGGAAAGCTCGGCACTACTCATACCCGAGTTATGCACGGTGGATGCGGTGCCCTGGAAATATTCTCAGTTTGCAATGTACTTGCCTGGTATTATCCGACGGATCGAGATGTCGTTTATCGCGGCAGATCTGGAACGTACACTACTTCACCCAGTTGGCTTCACCTCTATACCTAAGATGGTTACAGCGCTATCTGCCTCATCAGCGAGAGAATCCACGGATTACCAGCGCCTCGAGTTTCTTGGTGACTCTGTCTTGAAATTCCTCACGTCTGTCAATCTCCTCGATGAGCATCCCTTTTGGCACGAAGGGTACCTCACTAGGAAGAAGGAGCAAATGGTTGCGAATTCGCGGCTGGCCCGTGCAGCAATTGATAACCGACTGGCGAAATGGATTATTACCGACATATTTACCGGATCAAAATGGCGGCCACGATATGTTATATCGGAGGAGGAAGAGTTCCCAGAGAAGAGGCGCAGGGGGCCCAAACAGCTGTCGACAAAGATTCTTGCAGACGTTGTTGAATCCCTAATCGGTGCGGCCTACCTGGAGGGTGGTTACTCGAAGGCTCTTAAAGTCATCAGCACATTTGGGCTCAATATCAATTGGAAACCTCTTGAGAAGCGAACCGCTTCGTTGCTAAACCGAGCATCCCGATACCCAGAGGTCCATCTTCCCCACCTCAAAGGTCTTGAATCCCTAATAGGCTACCATTTCACGCATAAGGCCCTCCTCCTAGAAGCCATTACTCACCCCTCCTGGGAATCCGACATGAACTCACTCTCCTACCAGCGCATGGAGTTCCTCGGTGATGCCCTATTAGATATGGTAGTCGTAAATCACCTCTTCTTCTCCCCCCGCAATCTCTCACACATCGACATGCACTTGTATAAGTCTTCGGTAGTAAACGGCAACTTCCTAGCATACCTCTCTCTCCGCTGTGCTGTGGACGTTAAGGGCTATGGAATCAGTCAACGCGCGCACACCACGGAAGTAGAAATCGTTAACAAGTCCCGCAAAGTCGAGCTATGGAAATTCATCCGCCACCAACACCAGCAGATCCAGCACGCTCAAAAAATATGTTCGAAACGCTATGAAGAGGATCTCCGCGATAGCGTCCAGACAGCCCTGGATTATGGAAAGGACTACCCGTGGACCGAGCTTTCCCCGCTAGAATCGGACAAGTCGGGCCGGAACAAGTTCCTCTCGGACGTAGTGGAGGCAATTATAGGTGCGGTGTTCATCGATTCGGGCGGGGACTTTGGAACAGTTAAATCGCTCGCCGAGCGCCTGGGTATCTTAAAGGTCCTCAAGAGACTGGTGACAGATCGTGTGGATGTCACTCACCCAGTCAAGAAACTCGGGGAAGCCGTCGCAGCCAACGGCCAGGGGACTGTCCAGTACGTGCAATCCGTAGAGGCAGGCGGGTACTCCTGTGCTGTGATGGTGAACGAGGAGAAACTGCTCAGCGTGAGGGCAGCCAGCCGCTCCGAGGCGCGCACAAAAGCGGCAGAATTGGCCCTGAACGTGTTTTTGGAGAAGGTCAGGAACGAAAGGTTTCCCGCCAGGACGGTGAAGAAGCGCCATGGGGAGGGCGACGACGAGGATGAATATGGATATGCATATGAGGGTGAGGATTATGCAGGAGAGGACGAAGGTGAATACTATCTGCAAGGGAGTTCCGATCCTAATGCGCCTGCGCATGAGGTGGGGCACCCCAATAGCATAAAGGGCATGCACGATGGTGTCGGGGCGGTGATTGGAAGGAGGAAAGTGTTTGAGGATGAGGCCAGTCATGTGGACTTGAAGATTGGGGATTTGGACACGGTTCTTGACAATTGTTAGCGAGTGACGCTTTCTCTAATGTGACGCTCTTTTTTACTCGTATATGTAACTTATCTAACCCACAATGTATCTATGATTTGTTTATTTTTCAAACTATTCTATTTAGTTTTTGGACGTCTATAAGCTATCTGATACAGCTTGAGGGGTAGAAACAGTAATCGGTTATATAGTGTCGGTATGGAGCATTACCAACACACGCTAGACCAGTATTACTAATATCTCCAATTGGTTATAATAGGGAGAGGAGAGTGTGGTAAGTCGACCTCAAACTCCCATACCCACCGCACTCCCAAGCATCCTTACCGCTTGTATTTACGCACGAATGGTAAGGGGATCATACGACCACCACCTCAACCCTCCAAAGACCGCCAGGCGCAATACAGTAAGGGGGATTGAGAAAAGAGAGGGAGAGAGAGAATGCAACCATCTGTAGGCCAGAGCTCAGGAGAATAATCCTAACAGATTTCACGACTGCCGCGACCACCCCCAGGCCCCGGGAGTATCCCACAGAACGTGCCACCGGGTCGGCGTTCCGCATGCGTAGCTTCACATCCAGGACACAGGTCACCTCTCTGGGCATGGGTAGCTAGAGGCAAATGTTGAGGGTGAGGGAGTAGGCTAGCTATCAGATGTGTGTGTATCTACCGTATTTAGGATAGTCCTCCAGTTTTTATGTGGGGGGGGGGGGGGGTATATTCGTATTAATTACGCATAATTACGAGAATATAATATTATTGTAGATAGGATACTGCCAACACTGTCTACGTATAACATGGCATCGCGCCCGGCATCCAACTGGGAAGCAGGAAGGCACTCGCGAGTGATATACCATGATGATATCCTATTAGTGCCATATTGTAGTAATTTCCCTAAACACAGGAGATTGTGGAAAGCAAGCTATTATTGGTATATATATACGTGATTTACCTCTAATTGGATTACAGCTCTCTCTCATACTAGAGCAGGAGAATACCTATAACCAAAATGCACATCCACCATACGCAGTATCATACTTGTATCTCTTGAGCCGTGACCTCTCATCCTCCTACCTGGCAGTGATGAGCCCACAAGCCCCACACCAGTTTAAAATCGCAAAGAAGCTCTCACTAAGGACATCTAGGAAGCACTGAAATCTATCAAAAATTTAGGAAAAAAATATGCCACCATTCCCACCAAAACCCCGAAAATCCAGCTTCGAGTCGGATAAGTATTAGTTCCCAAGTTGACCTTTCATGAAATACCTAGCTGGCGCAGTGGTTAATACTCCTGTCGCAATTAGCGGGAGCCCAGGAGTTCAATCCACGCTCATAATGAGTTATTATTGAACGATCCGTCATGTAGGGCAGGAAAACTGAGAATTCCTCAAATCCTGCCCTATGGGGACTGGGAGGTTGGAGAACCTAGCCTTCATACAATAGAATGGGGCTGTGGGGCTTATCAATCCTGCTACGAGGTGGTAGAATCCGACTCTAGGCCTTCGGGTTGGCGATCGGCGGGGTAGCAGAAAGGAAAGAAATATTCCTTTTGGTTCACTTGTTTTGGGAAAGCAGCTGTGTGGGTCCTGAAAGCCATCACGGCTTTAGCCATACTCACTCTGGCGAGCTATCCTCTCGCTATTTATTGCATTTCAAACATATCTTTTTCCAGCACAGCGAGGTATAGGAAGTGACCGTGATTGGCAAGGCCCCACTCGAGACCTCGATCCTGGGCGTTTGCTTCCATATTATGTGTCGGCTCACTGTACAGTACACTCGCGCCTTGCTCTCCCGATGGCCCGATCCCCTGAAGCTCAACTCGGACAATGTGGACGTGGAGAGAAAAGTCGTATCATTTGAAGAAAAAAGAAAAGTGCTGTTCCAACTCCCATCAGAAGCAGCCTACCAATATTCATACTGGAGGTTTAATGATGTCTCATATTAGCGTACATCACTCCTTCCTCGGAGAAGCAGTATAACACGTATAAACTACCAGACACAAGTCCCAAGAGCGCCATTGCCGAACTAAGATCCCCCAAACACAAAGGCACCCACACCCACGCCGGGCACAGTCGGCTTTCCACCTATCTATCCCCCTACAGCATTGCCCACCCTCGACAATCATTCCCAATCTTCCCCAGAAAACAAGCATTAAACACCCCCGACAGCATCCATCCGACCAGCCATCCTCTCCATTAAATAGGAAAACATCGAGGTGATAACGATCCCAGACAAGGCCAAGTCACTGGCTACATACATACATTACCATCAAGAACCAGAAAAACATACCACAAAAAAAAAAGTTCCCCCCCACGGGAAATCCCACCTCGGGATTCTTTCCATTATATCACATGAGATCTACCTTGCCCTGCCCCGTAGGATAAGATTTTTTCTACAATTTAGATTGCCAATGCGTGCGAGAGTGCTGCATCGCTTTCTCAATTTTCAAGGCACTATATACCAGTATATGATACGCATCCCAGGCAAGAAATATTCGATGGCAGGGATTCATAAATTGTATGGCAAGAGACCGGCGCGCATCCGAGCGCCCATGCAGACCCAGGACCACCCCTGACATTGAATATTTCTTGCCTGGGATGAGTATAGTGCTGTACAACAGTCGCCTGCATGGCAGGGGGATAACGGTTAGTCTACCTCGGCCTGACTTTGGAAGTTGCTTGTATCTCTCTTTGACAGCGTGGTTAGATTCCTTTAATTAGTAGCCTGGCTCAGGACAGATATTGAAAGACTTGCCTTGCCCTTCGTTTTTACTTTTTTTCCTAAGATTGTGCTTTGTAAGTTATAGTACTGAACCCGTATACGATACATGAGAATCGAAAGGGTTAGGCTAGACCAGGCCACTACACTGCACTCCAGACAAGAAATAACGATAAGGTTCCAGAGCAGTATCAACAGGGAAGGACAGGGAGAAAAATATGTGAACAGTCAAACAACGTCGCGCGCGCGGTATGGCATGAGGAAGAGAAGGAAGGAAAGCAAACACATACGACAAAAGACCCCAATTAATTTACCCACATACAACACCGCAACACACCAACAGTGCAGCGCAGTATAGTGCCCGTAATTGCCTAACCTCCGCCGTCAAACGGACCGACCACTACCGCAGACCACCAAAGTCCCAAGACTCCGGCCAATCTCCGGCTACATGCATGCAACAGCAGTCCGTTTTCCAAACGTCCGTCACGACACTCCGAGCACATACACCCCCAAAACACTCCCAACACCCCCCCCATCACCCATCCCCTTCCACGGTGTTAAAAACAATCATAATACCGCAGTATGATAATAACTAACCCCCATCATTTCCATTCTCCCCCTTTACCTCCCTCTGCATATGCAAATAAGCGACACCTCGTATGACAATTGAAATGGCGCCTCGCGAACACGACCGCCATTGCATGACAAAAAAGAAAAGAAAAGAAAAGAAAAAGGCTGAATTTGTTGGCTGTGGGGTGCGATAGCAGGGGGACGCTAACAAAACCGTTGTTGTTGTTCAATTACCATCCATCATCCACCACTCCAGTCCACTCCACTCTTGAGTAAGAAAGAACCTTTCTACATTTCTTATTTCAGGCTAGATCAGAATATTCGGGTATATATATTATATTATATTATAATATCATACAAGGGTAGAGAGATTTCCCGCGCTTCTAAAATCCTTTAGTGGTAACAGAAAGTTTGAGCAGAGAGGGGACAGGGAAATATATATATATATATATACCGTATATATATAGGCAACTAAAAAGTCCATCGATATTGACTTTTTTTCCATTTCTACAATTTCCAAGTTCTAACTTACCGGTTATTAAGACACCACCCCACCCTTGACATCCACATTTTTCCTCCAGGGTTCACACCATCTCACTCGCCAAGCAATTCAACCTAAAAGAAGAAAAGAAAAAGACAGAAGAAACCCTTATCAACCCCGCATCAACAAAAGCGACCCACCACCACCACCACCAAAATAATGCCACCCCTCCTAATCGCCATCTCGGGCCCATCCAGCACCGGGAAAACCACGCTAACCCGCCACCTGCAAGCCATCTTCTCCCCACCCCCGCCCCCGCGCCTCCACCAGGACGACTTCTTCCGCACGGACCTGGAAATCCCCATAGCCTCCGAGTCGGGTCTGCAGGACTGGGACTGCCCGGCCGCCATTGACTGGGACCGCTTCGTGCACGCCCTGCGCGAGCTGAAGCGCACGGGGCGGATGATTGATGGGGCGAATAGCTTCGAGGATTTGGTACAGTTCGATAAGGACTCCGGGGGAGTTGGGGAGGGGGTTCTGGAGGGGTGTAGGGGTAGGGTTGCTAGGGAGTTGGGGGAGGGAGATGCTAGAGGGTTGGCGCTGGTGGAGGGGTTTTTGATGTTTGTTGAGGATCGTGTTATGGAGGTTTTGGATGTCAAGATTTTCTTGCGCGGTCGGCAAGAGATCGTGAGAAGGAGGAGGGAGGGGCGGAGTGGTTATACCACTATTGAAGGTTTGCTCTCTTTATTTGCTTTACCGTCTAAGGAGGCCTTTTGTTGATGGGGGGGTTTTTTTTTCGCGGGGGATGGTAGGGTATTGGACGGATCCGCCCGGGTATTGGGATCAGATTGTTTGGCCGAATTATGTGAGTTTTGTTACTATCCGCGACACATCCGAGCCGGTGATGGTGCAGAGGTTCTAATATGTCGCAGGTAAAGGCTCACAAACACTTATTCGTGAACGGTGATGTTGAAGGGGAACTCGACCAAGAGGCAATCTCCTCACAAGGAATTCATTCCCCGGGTATAGACTGGCCAATGAACGAGATATTGCCCTGGGCAGTGGACTTAATTATCGTGGAAATGAAGAAGCAGAAGCAACAGAAGTCGCCGTAGTAAAGCGCAAGCGCGTAGAAAACAAATAAGACACAATTCACCCCAATTACCAATCAACCAAGCAAGTGCTAGATTTATCATAATAGAATTATTTTTTGTCAATCCCCGCAGCCCCACTAGCAATCGACCAACTAAATTCCCCCTCTCCGACTGAAAAATAACGGGAGGGAGGTATTTCTCCGCCTTGGGTTAAATATAACAAGGCCTTTCCTTTCCATCCATCCATAAACATCCCCGCCATCACAACGACCTAAACAAGCACCTCTCCTTCGTCCTCAAACCCAAGCGCACGCAATTTCTTCCTATGCACTTTATCCGTCCTCTTCTTTTCAGTGTCCGTAGCCCTCTGCGCGGCAAATACTTCTTCAACAGAGGCGCGGCGGAAGGGTATGTCGTCTTCTCTATCTAGGTCCTACTAATCGTTAGCCCACAAGCAAGAGAACCGGTAGAGAAAAAGAGGGCAAACAATCTCCCCAAGCAACAACACATTCTCTCCACGAACGATAAAGACCCCGCGTGGGATGTCGCAGTACGCATCCCCGACATACAAGCGCTCGATGGTACTCTGCAAAACAAGGTTTGCTATTGGCTTCCCGGTAAGTAAATTATTGGTTTCCCGGAGTCGGGGGGGGGGGGGGGACTAACCGTACTATGATACGCAGAGACATTAACACGCTATACATAGATTGGCTGGGGTGATACAAGAATGGAGATGGGGAGGAGAGGGGGTTGGAAGACCTGATCCCAGGACCTCAAAACACCAATCAACTTTCTTCCATCACGGAGTGCGACCAGGAGTTTTTCTATAGGCCAAATAAATGTTAGCGGTGAACTCCCTTGATCGGATCGGATGCGCGAGCACACATACTATCGGTGAGATCGAGTAGCTGAGCAGACGTCGTGAACATCTGCGGGGGCAGAGAAGGTGGGTCGCCCTCCATTTTTTGTATCGGCTTGTGAGAGGAGAAGGGGGGGGTAGAAGAATTGATCGGGATCGTTATCTATCTTTTGAGTTTTTCGAAATGGAGAGCGAGTCCTCGTCGTAAACAGGGCGCATAGGGTTGTAATGGAGGGGGCGAAGGAGGGGCGAAGGAGGGGGGGTGAGGTGGGGTGAAGTGGGATGCAGCTTGATGTGGGACAAGCAGCAGCGGGTTGCGGAAGCTTGTTCAGATTGGATGGGGGGCTGATCGGCAATCTGATAAGATTAAGCAACTATTACGAGCTCACGACGCGTCACTCGTAAATCGGGGCTCTTTCCTCACACCTTATCACCCGAGGATTCAGCGAAATACCGATCGTCAACCACGGATCACCACCATTTCAAATGTGATGCCGTTTAGCGGTAAGGTTCAATCGGCATCGGACATGGTATATCCACCGCTAGAGATAAGCACAAACACAATTCACTGGTTCAAACAGTCGATCACCCGGAATAGGCTTCTGTGATCCTTGACCACAATCGAGGAAAAACGACCCAACAGCCCGTACGGTGGTTCCAACACACTGGCTTAAGCATTATCATCTAACGTCGATCCAAGCGCTCGGTCAATCCAAAGCCGAAATGTTCTCCCTGGTCCCGTACACCTACCCAAGGATCACATCTAGTATTCGCATATCAGTCCCCCCCCACCTGCCGATTGTTTACCGGCACTTCTACCCTCCCATCCACACACATCCCAACTGCCGCGTATTTTCATAAAAGCCGAGCCAACCAGAAGGCAAGACTCCCAAATCGCCACAGCTCAAACAGGTAGCAAAAAACAATCGGGCAGACACTCCTTATAGATAATCCGACTTTCACGAAAAGATACAATATCCAACTTCCAAACCCCGCGCCTCCAATTCAATTTACACAAATCTCTATCACTCACCTCTAGTTTGGCACCAGCACCGCCATCGGCAAATTTGGGGACACGTGAGTATGCGGTGTTACCAACCCTGCGTCGAAGGTATATACCCGGACGAATACAGAAATTGGGAATCCGCACATCATCTCCACTCCAATGATATCTAGTATCGCTATCGGATGCTCAGCAGGAGTGGAAAGCAATGCTGGAAGTTTTGCTAGCAGTATAGTCAGTTATACAAGCGTTACTGTTTCATATAAAGGTGCTTGGTTTATATGAGTCGGTGGTACGGCGATGAGTTGGAAAATGTCGATCGACGATTGCGGATTTTGTAGAACCAGCTCTGCGTAATCCCAACAGGAGAGACAGGCTCGGATCTAACTTATACTCTTGCCTAAATGGCATCATGCAGAAGCCTTGTGGTGCGAAATGCTTATGCTGTGGTGACGCCTCAGAGTCAATGAGAACGATTCTCTGGCAATAATCAAGCTGTTACAGCGTGCTTGCGAAGTTGCTAACTGTTCAGTTGGCCACATGGGGGAGGGCTGCGAATTGTGCTCGAGTGCCCCATTATGCATCTGTTGCATGCTCTATTGGCCGCTGAAGTTCGTAGGGCGCAATGCCGGTCTCCCGATATTCAATCATCTACCCCTTAGAACCTATGACAAAACTTGCGCTTGTCCGATAATACCCCCCCTCAAAATATCAGATATTTGTTGTCCCTGCTTGCATGTTTGGCCGCAAGCCTAGAACTCTGTCAGTGTATTTGATACGTCGCTTCACTAGCACGCCTCCCATGTCCACACGCCTTGAGACCAACCACTCGGTAATTTTACGGCGGGGTTTCAACTAGAACACTTCTAGGGCTCGATGAATGCACAGCAAAGTCCCATCGACTGATTTAAAGTAGAACTATCTATCACTCCCAGAGGCGATGAACCCATTAGCCTAAGACGCGAAGGTTGTAGGCGAGAATGTTGCGTAACAGCGATAACTCCAAGGTAGAGGCACTATAGCGTCCCGGTTACCCAATACCGCAACTGTAGCCACGTTACCCTTAAATAGCCTCAGGCTAGCATTCGAACCGGAGTTTGGATGTGCACTGCGCAATATGCATATGTTGTTCAGACTTCCATGTTAAGCAGCTCCAATGTCGATATTGCGTTCACGAGGCCTTGCCACATTCCCTAGTCTTGAAGCCTTGTAAGCGTGTGTGTGGTGGATCTGAGCGGTAAGAGGACCTAAGAACTTTGCACAATCAGCACCTTCAGCCGACCGGAGCCATCGATACTAAAACAGGCGAAGATGCAAGAATATATATTGGTATCATAGGAGCGGTACAGCCTAATCACCTGACCCCAAGAATCATAAGGTGAACAGACAACCGGCCAGTTCAATGGCTGGGATAATATGTTGTATTATACCGTAGACGACAACACCCCAGCCGCCGGAAGCGCCCTGACGGGAAACCTCCCCGAATACCGGGCCAACGGCCAACGTTGTATTTTGAGCGCCTGCCGTGACTTTGTTAGGAAATGTTCGAATCAATCATTTCCATGGTATGCAGAAATACACTGCCTATTTCATATAGGCCGCGTGTGACTAATGGCGGCTGACCGCATTTGCCAGCAGGTGATTCCGAGCGACTAAAGTCCCGCAGCTACCAATAGCGCAAACAGGGTATCCCTCAGGGGCATCCGCAAAACAAGGTCTCCATCGGCTCACAGGAATGCCAGTGTGAGCGCAGCCCAGGTCGTTACCATAGCCGGGGTTTACTGACGCTGCGCATAGAGCAGGTGAAGGTGGAACGATGCCCCAAACGAACCTCGCAATACCCCCATGTCAATCACCAGATTCCTACATTGCTTTTTTGACCTAACACTTGGAAAGTGGTGAGAAAGTTGCGGTTGCAGGACGCGAGGTTACGAGGTTGCGAAATCGAAGTTAGCGGCGAGCTCCGACAATGCGTGGGCTGACAGCATCGCGGAACAAGGCTGCTGAACGAATGATCTAGCACTGACATCTTTGTGTATTGCCAACAGGACGTGTTTCAGAGATGAGCTTTTTATTCTAGACTCAAAAGAATAGAAGCACTAGAAGCGTGGGGAGCCTCATGATGTCCTAAGGTGAGCTCTACTGCAGCTGGTGACATATCAGTATCGTATCAATTTCAATGTCAAAAGCCTCAAAATGATTACGCTACCAGTACTCGAGGACCGTACCACAGAGTACCTCCCGGTGCCGTCATCCAAGTTTTACCAAGCGCGGGAAGGGAGAAACAAACTCACTCAGATGGGTGCTCACCTCCTCGCTAAATCCCATGCAGGGTAGGCCGGAGATGCGGGGAAACACAAACGTGGGACGGGGTTCCAGGAGTTACGACAATCAATTGACAAACAGACTCCTCCCCCAATTTCACCCCATCTGAGGCGCTAAGAGTGCCCAAAGTGAAAAGAGCGAGCACTCGAGTAATAATAGACCCGCCCACGGACTTCTGCACCAGGGCACGTGAGCGGGGATGAAAAAGAAAAGAAAAATAAAGAAGGCAGGATGTTGAGATGGACGAATCAAGCACGGGCAGGATAATCCCAATACGAGTACATCCAGGACACACCAAGGTTACCAGTAAAAAGGAAACACACTGGAACGCTGCAGGTTTTCTGGCCGCTGCGGGGAATTTGTTCCGTTTTCCTGCCCCACATCTGGCTGCAGGGTATGATGGCAATAGCAGCAGCATCAGATCAGGAAACGGACTGGGGAGGACCCTTTATTTTAATGAAGATGTGTGTTGTTGCATGAATAGCACACCCTCATCCCTGCTCTTTCTTTTTCTTTTCTTTTCTTCTTTTCCCGCTCCTACTCCAAAGCCACCGCAGTGTATGGTACGGTATGGTATTGTCCTGTAGGTGTGCAGTAATCGCTATCAAATCCTTGACACCACCTCAGGGACCCCAAACAAGCATTACCTGTACTAGTACAGTAGAGCAGAGTTAACGGTCGATCCCAGCGCATATAAGAGCATGTCCCCAGGGCCCGCCTCGGATGTCGAGAGTTTTTAGTCAACCAGGAGCCGGATGGCCATCTCCCCCTTCGAAACAGTCATCGATTTTCAGTTCGCCCGCCTACACACGGTATCCTCCTTCCTCAAACTATTCGACCCCGGCCATTGAAATTGGAAGCACACGGGTGAAAAGTTGAATCACTCTGATTTACATCAACACTACGAACTACGATAGTAGTGTAAAAGGTGGGACGGGCTTAAATCAGGCGTGGGTTGGTCTGGCTACTACCGCTACATTCGCCCATTGTGTATTTGGTGTCCTGGTGGGAAGAGCACAACAAAGAAGTTGAGGTGTGTCCGTCGGGTAAAGGTGGTTAGCAGAGGTGGGGGCGCACGAAGGGATTCCAGCTCCAGTTCCGTTACTGCGCCGGTACGATACGAGTAATCCCAACTCTGGCCGCATAGCATTACCTTCTCGGATCCCCGCACGTGCACTTTTTTTCGGCAAGGGGGCTTCCCCAGCGGTAATAATACCAACCAGCAAGCCCTCAAGCAGAAAGCCAGCAAACAGTTGAGGGCAGAGGGCAGAGGGGCAACTTCCCCCCCCCCATTCACCCCTCCTCCCCATCGATTTCGGTCACCCACCCAACTCAAGCATAGTACCGGCACCATACTGCTGCATTCGGTACTCCTTGTTCTGGCAACCCAAACCCTGAGCTCGGCCTTCATTCTTGGTTTTCACATGTGTTACCACAAAAACTCTTTTCCACTGCATCCTTACTCAGTCCCTTCGACAACCATTGCCTCGTCGTCTTGCAATACTCCTCGCTTCATCTCCTCCGCACAACCTTAGCCGTTTAGATTCTGCTGTCACTTTCTACTTGCGTGCTTCTTTAATACTCGCAAACCTTCTCCTTCCACTTCCCTTCCACTATAGCCGCAAAAACCCTTCGATCCAGCATCCCTTAGCTGGTAGCGGAACCGCCCACCATGTGGAAACCAACGCAGGCCCTGATGGATACCATCACTCACTATAGCCAGTTTCCCGCTACTGGTGTAAGTTTGCGACAGATGGTACAATTCGGACGGAATCCATCCGCTGGTGAGCTCGAGGGTCCGAATGTGCGGCGTTGGAAACCACAACTTGTTGACTTGAGTCGAAAACCAGGAACACTATTTAAGGCCTCACAGTTTTTGAGCGAAGAATTGCCAATCCGTTTGGCTCACAGAGTGAGAGAGTTGAATCAATTGCCCGATGGGCTGAGTGAAATGCCATCCATCCAGAGAGTTGCCAATTGGTATATGCAGTCGTTTGAGGTTGGTGACTCATAATCTATAATTCTCTCTGGGCCGCGGGCTAACATAGAGACAACTGTAGGAAATTACTAGTCTCCCAAAACCTGTCCTTTCCCGAGAAATACGAGAAAAGTTGATGCGAAGAGAAAATGGCTCGCCCATCCCTTTAGAAACCGGCCTCGCCAATCCCGACATCGAACCTGGAGCTTATCGAAGTTCGCCATGGCTGATTACCACTAACTCTACCGGTAACGGGAGAAAGGCGCAAAGGTGATTCCAAGTCTCCTCGTA
>Ga0307509_10001698_pt1 | contig 36806 bp, 35 predicted proteins | sample 10_EM_MG_FD_202245 | JGI IMG/M metagenome (GOLD analysis project Ga0307509, IMG submission 202245) | Populus trichocarpa ectomycorrhiza microbial communities from riparian zone in the Pacific Northwest, United States - 10_EM | ecosystem: Host-associated > Plants > Roots > Unclassified | place...
AACGACATCTTCGTCATGGCGCAGGACCACATCGGCCTGCCGCAGGGCACGATCAAGGCCACCGTGCTGGTCGAAACCATCCTCGCCACCTTCGAGATGGAAGAGATCCTCTACGAACTGCGCAACCACTCTTCCGGCCTCAACGCCGGACGCTGGGACTACATCTTCTCGTGCATCAAGAAGTTCAAGAAGAACAAGGACTTCTGCCTCGCCCAGCGCGGCGCGATCACCATGGAAGTGCCCTTCATGCGCTCCTACGCGCTGGCGCTGGTCAAGGCCTGCCACAAGCGCGGCGCCCCGGCGATGGGCGGCATGAGCGCGCTGATCCCGATCAAGGGCGATCCGGTCGCCAACGACAAGGCGCTGGCCGGCATCCGCCACGACAAGACGCGCGACGCCAACGACGGCTTCGACGGCGGCTGGGTCGCACACCCGGGCCTCGTCTCGATCGCCGCTGAAGAGTTCCAGAAGGTGCTCGGCGACCGTCCTAACCAGTGGGAAAAGCAACGCGACGAGAACTTCGGCGCCGCCGATTTCCTGAACTTCCAGCCTGAGCAGCCGATCACCGAAGCTGGCCTGCGCAACAACATCAACGTCGGCATCCACTACCTGGGCAGCTGGCTGGCCGGCAACGGCTGCGTGCCGATCCACAACCTGATGGAAGATGCGGCGACCGCCGAAATCTCGCGCTCGCAAGTGTGGCAGTGGGTCGTTTCGCCGAAGGGCAAGCTTGACGACGGCCGCAAGGTCACCGCCGAAATGGTCCGCGTGATGATCCCGGAAGAACTGGCCAAGGTGAAAGCCACCGTCGTCGCCCAGGGCGAAGACACCGCGACCTACGATCAGGCGGCGGGCATCTTCGACACCATGTCGCTCTCGGCGGACTACCCGGAATTCCTGACCCTGCCGCTGTACGAGGCGATGGAATAAGCTTTACCGAGCAACAGGCAATAAAAAAACGGCGCCGTGGGAAACCCCGGCGCCGTTTTTCATTGCTCTCCGCGCAGCTAGTCGCGCCCTCTCTCACCGTGCTGGTGGCGCTCGTGCTCTTGCTCAGGCCCACGTTTCTGCTCTGGCTGCGCCTGCGGTGGCGGCGGCGTACGGGCTTGCGGCGGGGGTTCGACCCGCGGCATCGGACGCGGCTCGGGGCGCGCTTCCATACGCGGCTCGACCCGTGGCACGGCGCGAGGTTCGGGACGTGGCTCAACCCTGGCTTCGGGTACGGCGCGTGGTTCGACGCGCGGCTCGATTCGTGGCTCGGGCCGCCCCCGCGGCGCGACGGGCTCTGGCGTCACGACTGGCGGCCGGCCGATCTGGCGTATCGGTTCCGGGACAGCAACCGGCGCGCCACGTTCCCCACCCTCACGTCGGGCGGGCGCGACGACCGCTGACTCCGGCGAGCTGACGGGCGGCAGCACGCGCCGTGGCGGCGGGTTGTCAACGCGGGGAGCGGGCGCCGGCTGGCTTGCCGCGGGCGCTACGATCGCTGGCGCTGTCTGCCGCTCGGCGGCCCGATTCTCGCCTCGGAAAAGGCTGGGCCTCGACTCGGGACGAATCGATTGAACGGCCGGGGCTGGCGGCGCATTCCCACCGAGGGGTACGGCGACTGGCTCACGCCCACGATCCGCTTCGCGCGCCCCACGCCGCTCGCCAAACTCCGGCCGCGCACTGCCAGCCGGCGCCAGGATGGCCGAGCGCGGCGCGACGACGGGCGAGGCTGCCACCAACGGCGCGGCGAGCACGGGCGCCGGCACCGACATGACCGCCCGGCGCACCGGCCGCGAATCCACGAAAGCCGCGTGCGGCACGACCGTCGCACCCTGCACCTGATTGACGCTCAACCGCCTGTTGTCGACCGTCCGCCAGGCGTTAGCCGGCGGTGTACTGATGTTGAAGTTGTTGATGACCTGAACCTGGGCGCTGCGATGCACATAGCTCGGCTGATAGCGCTCCCACGGCGGCAGCGGATACCAGCCGACCGCCGGCTGCGAGCCGATGAAAATGGAAATCGCCACACCGCTGGCCGTGCTGCCGCCGATGAAACCGACCAGCGCCGGCGCGTAAACCGGGCGCCGCACGTAAACCCCGGGCATCCAGCCCCACCGGCTGCCGACCAAGACCCAGCGGCCGTAATGGAAGGGGGCGAAACCCCACGGCGCGTCGTCGATCCACGTCCAGCCCCACGGCGGCACGTAGGCCCAGTGCCCGTCGCGGTAAGGCACCCAGCCTGCGCTGACATAGGTCGTCGGGTACCAGAGCGTGCCGTAATCGGGATCGCTCGCCCAGCGGCCGTTGGCGTCGAGGTCCTCGTAGCCGGTCATGTTCGGCGACACGTAGCGCGCCGACTGGCTGGCGCGGTAGGCGCCGTCGCGTTGCACCACCCAGCTGTCGAGCGCAGTGCTGCGCGCCGCGCTGCGCACGAAACCGCCGTCGGCCGCCGATAGCGCCTGGCCGGTCTCGACCATCACCGAACCGCCGCCGGCCACCGCGGCATTGACCAGGCCGGCGAGCACGGTCACGCTGGAGCCGCGGTCCGTGGCATCGACGCGGAAGCGCCCCGGCTGCAAAACAGAATAGGTTGCGGCCGGCGCCATCACCTCGTACGACTCGCCGTCCTCGATCCGGGGCACGCGCAGGCTGACGCTGCCGCGCGTCACGCCGGCCTTGAAACTGCTGTCGTCGAGCAGCTGGATATCGAGCTGGGTCTGGGCATCGAGAGCCACCGCCGTACTGCCGAAGCGGATTTCGGCGCGGCCGCCCGAGCCGGTATACAACGAGTTGCGCGAACTGACCGGGGCATTGAGCTGAGCCGGAACCCAAGCCTGCGCACTCTCCGAATAGAACTGCACGTCGCCGGACAGGTAGGCGATTCGCCCGACCCGATCCGGCACCTGGGCCAGCGCGGCCCCGGACAGGAGAAAACCGACCAGCGAAGTGACCAACGAAGCGGCCAACGAGGTAGCCAACACTCTCAACAAGGCGTTCATTTGCGTACGCCCCTTTCATCGGGAAGATATAGCGTAGAACGCAGCCGGCGCCCCACCGTTCACAAGCGTTACGTTTTGAAACGATTGCACGGCGCAATACGGCTTGTTTCCCCCGCGGAGAGCGTGCTTTTCCCGGTAACCGTACGCCCTGAACGGCCCTAGAGGCGGAAGCGCCCCACGGAGTGCCGCAGCGTCGTTGCCAGCTGTTCGAGCTGGGTGGCCGAGGCCGCGACTTCCTTGATGATCGTGTTGGTTTCCTCGGTCAGCCGGGCGACCCCCTCGATGTCCTTGGCAATCGTTTCGCTGGTTGTGCTTTGCTCCATCAGGGCAGTAGAGATATCGCCCACCGACGCGAGCACCTTCTCGACGCCGCCCTGGATCTGCTCCATCGAACTGCCGGCGTGCTCGACCATGCGCACGCCTTCCCTGACCAGCGTGCTGCCCTTGGACATGCCGTCGACCGCGTCGTCGGTACCGCCCTGGATCGCCTGGATCATCGCGGCAATTTCCCGGGTCGAAAGCGTCGTCCGCTCGGCGAGCTTCCTCACCTCGTCGGCGACCACGGCAAAACCGCGGCCCTGCTCGCCGGCGCGAGCCGCCTCGATAGCGGCGTTGAGGGCCAGCAGATTGGTCTGATCCGCAATCTCCTTGATCACCTGGACGATATTGGAGATCTCGTGCGATTTTTCACCGAGCGACGTGATGACGCTGGAGGAGGTCGCGACCGCCTCCGAGATCTGGCTCATCTCGGTGACCACCTCGCGCACGTCGCGCGAACCGGCCTGGGCCAGGCCGCCCGTCTCCGAGGCATGCTTCTGGGCGCCGTTCGCGTTGTCCGAAATCTGGCTGATGCAGACGGTCATTTCCTCGACCGATGCCGCCATCGACGCCGTCGCATCGCTTTGCCGTTCCGATGCGCTCAGCACCTGGTGCGACGAAACCGCCAGTTGCCGCGCGGACTGGGCCACCATGTCGGCGGTGCTCAGCGTTCCGCCGATGATGTCGCGCAGGCCGCCCTGCATCTGCTCCATGGCGGCCAGCAGACTGGTCCGGTCGCCGCTGCGCGTGGCGATTTTTCCCGTCAGGTCGCCGCCGGCGATCTGTTTGACGACATCGATCACGTAAGCCGGTTCGCCGCCGAGTTGCTTGAGCAGCTTGCGGACGATGAGGCCGATCACGAAAAACAGCACGATCTGCAACAGCCCCTGGCCGATCCAGATCCAGGTGTTAATCTTTTTGATCGTCGCCACGTCGTCGTTGATATCGATGATCACGCTGGCGGCACCGATCGTCGTTCCCTCATCGACGCCATGGCACTCGAGGCAGTTGATGCTGCGGTAGTTTTTCGTGGCGATGAACGGCATCACGGTTCTCAGCTGCGATTCGCCGCTGCGGTTGATGAGTCGCAGGTGTTCGATCTTGCCGCTGGCGAGGACGCTACGGTCCATCTCATCGACGGCCTGCTCCTGCGGGAGTCCGCCGTCGAACTCGTCGTCGATCCCCTTGCCGCGGATAATCCGCATTTCCTTGATTTTCTCCGACTTCCCCATCTTCTCGATGAAGAGGGCGCGGCTCTTCTTGTCGCTGATGACTTCGTCCTTGCCCGCCTTGGTCAGCATCAACGTGTTCAAGCCGTTGATCGCGCCGTCGCCGACCGCGACCGCACGCTCCTCGGCGGCGGTCAGGACCAGGTGTTCGAATTGCAGCGAGAGCCATTGTTGCGCCGCGAGCAGGATGACGATCAGGAAACCCTGGATGAGGATTTGCAGCTTCAGCTGCAGGCCGATCTTGCTCCACCAGTTGAACGCGCCATTCATGATTCAGTCCTCCACAGGTGAAACAGTTGGGTAATCGCACCGTCGTTGACGACGGCTTTTTCCGGTTTTTTCTTTGCGCGGATATCTCGCGGGGGCCATCTTAACTGTCCGAATCGCTCTTGGCGAGCGACTGTGAACCAGTCAGACAGGCGGTTTGGCTAAAAATTCGCCGGTCGATGACAGCTTAATTTCCACATGGGATAAGAGTGCGAAAAATCGAAGCTGCCCCGTCGATGCCTTCGTCTTGACGCCATGCCACCCGCCAGACCAGCGGCGCTCCACCAATCGTTGCGAACATCGGCTCTCGCGGCAGTGCATTGGTACAATCGGCCGGCAACCCGAAGAGGATCGTCAGTCTCCCTCGTTTTCCAAATTGCTCACGGAGTCCGCACTGCCCCCATGGACGTTCTCATCGATGTCATCCTCAAGGCCGGTCGCTCGGCGGTCGAGCTGTCGCTCTTCATCCTGCTGCCGGTGATGGTGGTGATGCTCTCGCTGATGCGCCTGCTCGAAGCCAGAGGCGTTCTCGACTGGCTGGTCGCCAGGCTGGCGCCGGTGCTCAAGCCGCTCGGGCTGACCGGCCTCGGCGTCTTCGCGGCGCTGCAGATCAACTTCGTCAGCTTCGCCGCGCCGGGGCGGAAGCCTTCAAGATCGCCGTCGGCGCCATCCCGATGCTGGTCCTCTCGCTCACCGTGATCATGGCGCTGCGCGCCGGCGGCGCGATCGATGCGCTGACGCGCGCCCTCTCGCCGCTGCTCGCCAGCCTGCAACTCGACAGCGGCCTGATCCTGCCGACGTTGACCAAATTCCTCGCCGGCGGCACGGCGATGATGGGCGTCATGGACGAGATGCTGCGCAAGGGGCAAGCCGGCGCGCTGCTGCTCAACCAGAGCGCCGGCTTCCTGATCCACCCGCTCGACATCCCGGGCATCGCCGTGCTGATCTCGGCCGGCCGCCGGGTGGCCGGCGTCTGGCGGCCGGCGGCGCTGGGCGCCTGCGTCGGCATTCTCGTGCGCACGCTGGGGCATGCGTACCTGAGCTGAGTGGTGCCGGATTCCCGTCCGATTCGGGGATAATGCGCGCTTCGCCTTCCGAGCCAGCGCCGCATGAACAGCCTCCCGCCCGCCCCGCAACCGACCTCCGGCGTCCAGCGCAAGGTCGCCGTGGCCGCCTGCTTCGGCACCTTCCTCGAGTGGTACGACTTCCTCACCTTCGCCTCGCTCGCCACCTACTTCAGCACGCTCTTCTTTCCGCCCGAGAATCCGACCGCGGCGCTGCTCGCCAGCCTCGCCACCTTCGGCGTCGGCATGATTGTGCGGCCGGTCGGCGCGGCGCTGTTCGGCTCGCTCGGCGATCGCTACGGGCGGCGCGTCATCTTCATCGCGACCATCGCGCTGATGGGCGTCGCCACCTTCGCCGTCGGCCTGCTGCCGACCTACGCGCAGGTCGGGCTGCTGGCGCCGCTGCTGCTGCTTTTGCTGCGCCTGCTGCAAGGCTTGTCGGTCGGCGGCGAGATCGGCGGCGCCGCCGTCTACCTGACCGAACACGCGCCGGCCGGACGGCGCGGCATCTACACCAGCGTGCTGCAGCTGATGGGGCCGCTCGGCATCATGGCCTCGACCCTGCAGGTCGTCGTCCTGCAGACCTGGCTGACCGACGCCGAATTCCGCGACTGGGGCTGGCGCATGCCCTTCCTGCTCTCGGCGCTGCTCCTGCTCGTCTCGCTGAAGAGCCGCATCGCGCTGCACGAATCGCCGGTCTTCCGGCAACTGCGCGACAACAAGGAGCTCTCGCAGACGCCGCTGCGCGACTGCCTCACCAACCGCCGCGTCGTCGGGCGCATGCTGGTGCTCTTCTCGTGCATTTCGGCTGGCGGCTCGCTGCTCTTCTTTTCCTCGCAGGTCTATAGCGGCGTCTTCCTGAAGAGCGTCGTCCGCCTCGATCCGCAGCTCACCGGAACGCTGGTCGTCAGCGCGACGCTGCTGCTCTTTCCGCTGACCCTGCTGTGCGGCTGGCTGTCCGACCGCATCGGCCGCCGCCCGGTCCTGCTCACCGGCCTGCTGCTCGGCGCGCTTTCCATCCTGCCGGTCTTCAACGGCCTGCTGCACTACGGCAACCCCTCGCTCGAACGCTTCAACCGCGAAGTGTCCATCGTCCTCCACGGCGAGCACTGCCACTACGATCCCTTCACCGCGGCGGCCAACGACTGCGAGCGCAACCAGGATTTCCTGACCAAGCTCGGCGTCTCGTACCGCCTCATGCCCTCGGGCGATGCCGCGCAAACAGAGGTCCGCATCAGCGGGCAGCCGGCGATCGGCGGCCATCAGCCGGCGCCGCTCAAGGCCGCGCTGCAGGCCGCCGGCTGGTCGGAAAACGCCAATCCGGCGGACGTCGATCGCGCGATGATCGTCCTGCTGCTGATCATCCCGGTGATCGCCGTGGCGCTGATCACCGGCCCGCAGACGGCGACGCTCGCCGAACTCTTCCCGGCGCGCATGCGCTACACGGCGGTGGCGCTGCCCCACAATCTGGCGGCAGGCTGGATCGGCGGCCTCTCGCCGTTCATGGTGACGCTGATCAGCGTGCAGATGGGCGAATCGCTGGCCGGCTTGTGGTATCCGGTCGGCCTGCTCGGGCTGGCTTTCGTGATCGGCGCGATCTTCCTGCCGGAGACGCGCAACGCGGCGCTCGACGTCTGATCTTGTGGCTACCCTGCGGGGCGCATGGATAGGCGTTCTACACGATCAATTGGCCTGCAGGCCAATGGATACGCCACTCTGCAAGAATTTTTCTCGTAGATCGCCAATCCATGCGGGCTACAGGCGTTCGGCATCGCCGGGAGCCAGCGCCGCTACAGCCCGACGCTGTGGATAAACGTTTCAAACGCCGGCTTCCATGCGTCGGGATTTCCCGTGAAGATGGCGTGCCCGTTTTCCTTGTAAGTCGGCAACGATACGAATCGTGCCTTGCCGCCCGCTTCGACAAATCCCTTGAACCATTCTTTGGGTAGCGCGGCTCCCCAATATCGATCGTTCTCGCTATAAAGCCAGAGCGTCGGGACCTTCGACGCCGCGCCATAGTCCCGATACAGCTTGGCGAGAGCGTAAGCGCTGCAGGGATTATCCGGTCGCTGGGCGGGGTTGCCGCCACCGCCACCGGCAAAGTTCACCGTGCCGACCAAGCCGTCCAGCTCTCGCGTCGACAGGGCGATCGATGTCGCTCCGCCAAACGACTGCCCGACCACGACGCCGCGAGAGCGATCGACGTAGGGCAGGTTCACGGCAGCTTTCAGCACGGCCACGGTTTGATCGGCTGCGGCCGCATAGACCGGGGCGTAATCCCTGCCTTCGCAGCGACCGGAATATTCCACGTCAGGTCCGCCTGTCTCGCCGTAGCCGACCCGCGTCGGAACCAACACGACGAACCCCAGGGAGACGAAATACGCCGAGTTCTCGGAATATCGTTGCCGTTTCATTTTGGCAAAGTCCGCCTCGCTAGCCGGGCGGCCGTGATTCAGTACCAGGTACGGCGCTTTCTCGCGCAGGTCGTCGCGAAAGACCGTGACCTTGATGGGCTGACTGACTTCCTGCCCGTAGATCGATTTGACGCTGACCGGCACCTCGATGACCTCCTCCACGACGGCCGCCGATGACCAGGTCGGCAGGCAAAGCGTGAGAAGTGGAAAAAGTATCCGGGAAGAATGATTCGCCATGTTTGTTCCGAATGTCAGATGGTCGCTGCGGCACGCAACTGGCCGATCGTCGGTACGTCGTAACCGAGGCCGGCCAGCACCTCGTCGGTGTGCTGCCCGAGCGTCGGCCCGATCCATTCGGTCGAACCCGGCGTCGCCGAGAGCTTGGGGACGATGCCCGGCATCTTGAAGGCCTTGCCGTCGGGCAGCGTCGCCGACTCGATCATCTGGCGTGCCAGAAACTGCGGATCGGCGAACATGTCGGCGACCGAGAAGACGCGCGAGGCTGGCACGTCGGCGGCGGCGAGCAACGCCAGCACCTCGGCTTCATCGTGCGCCGCCACCCAGGCGTCGATCAGCGCGTAGATTTCGTCGCGCCGCGCATCGCGCCCGGCGTTGTCGGCGAGCTGCACGTCGTCGGCCAGATCGGCGCGGCCGATGGCCTGCATCAGCCGCTTGAAGATCGCATCGCCATTGGCGCCGATCGCCACGTGCTTGCCGTCGCGCGTGCTGTGCGTGTTCGACGGCGTGATGCCGGGCATGATGTTGCCAGTGCGCTCGCGCACGAAGCCGAAGACGTCGAACTCCGGCACCAGCGACTCCATCATGGCGAACACCGCCTCGTAGAGCGCGACGTCGACGACCTGCCCCTTGCCGCCCTGCTGTTCTTTATGGCGCAGCGCCATCAGCGTACCGATGACGCCCCACAGCGCGGCAATCGAATCGCCGATCGAGATGCCGGTTTTCACCGGCGGCCGGTCGGCGAAACCCGTAACGTAGCGCAGGCCGCCCATCGATTCGCCGATCGCCCCGAAACCGGGCTGCGCGGCCAGCGGCCCGCTCTGCCCAAAACCCGAGAGACGCAGCATGACGAGGCCGGGATTGACCGCCGACAGCGCCTCCCAGCCGAGTCCCAGTTTCTCCAAAACGCCGGGGCGAAAATTCTCGATCACGATGTCGGCCTCGGCGACCAGCTTGAGCACGATTTCGCGCCCGGCCGGATGCTTGAGATTGACCGTCACCGATTTCTTGTTGCGCGACTGCACGTACCACCACAGCGAAGTGCCTTCGTAGAGCTTGCGCCATTTGCGCAGCGGGTCGCCGCCGTCGGGCGATTCGATCTTGATCACCTCGGCGCCGAATTCGGCCATGATGCGCGCGGCAAAAGGGCCGGCGATCAGCGTGCCAAGCTCGACGACCTTGAGGCCGGCCAGCGGTTTGTTTGCAGTGGTCATTGAGTCAGCCTTGCCGCGTCGCGAAGAAACGCCGGTGGCGAACCCAGGCCGGCGCATGCGCCACCACGGCGGAGAAAATGAGGACTGTCCAGAACAAAGGCAGCTGCCGGGGCGGATCGAGCACCAGCCAGGCGAGCAGCGCCAATTTGACGACGATCGCCCCGCCCGCCACCTCGAGCAGATAGCCGGGAGCCGCCCAGAGATCGACGGCGATCATGGCGACGCCACTGAGCACCAGGGTCATCACGAAGGGCATGTGGGCATCGGGCGACGAACCGCCGAGCAGGGCCGCGCCGGTCCCGACCAGGCCGACCAGATGCACGGCGCGCAGAGCGACGAGCAGCCAGCGACGGCCGGGGAAATCCCTGAATTTTGCCGAACCTGCCGGACGTTTTCCCTTTGCCACGCATCCCCCGCCGTCGTCGTTTCAAACCTGCGGATTCTACACCGCAAAAAACAAAGCCCCCTTGCGGGGGCTCTGCCGGAACAACCATTACTGCAATCGCTTACATGCGCTCGATCATGGCATCGCCGAAGGCCGAGCACGACACTTCGGTCGCGCCTTCCATCAGGCGGGCGAAGTCGTAGGTCACGACCTTGTCGGCAATGGCGGCTTCCATCGACTTGACGATCAGATCAGCGGCAGCGAACCAGCCCATGTGACGCAGCATCATTTCGGCGGAGAGGATCAGCGAACCCGGGTTCACCTTGTCGAGGCCGGCGTACTTCGGTGCCGTGCCGTGCGTCGCTTCGAAGCAGGCGTACTGGTCGGAGATGTTGGCACCCGGCGCGATGCCGATGCCGCCGACCTGTGCGGCCAGCGCGTCGGAGATGTAGTCGCCGTTCAGGTTGGTGGTGGTGATCACGTCGTATTCGGCCGGACGCAGCAGGATCTGCTGCAGGAAGGCGTCGGCGATCGCGTCCTTGATGACGATGCCGTTCGGCAGCTTGAGCCACGGGCCGCCGTCGATCTCGACGCCGCCGAACTCGCGCTTGGCCAGGGCATAGGCCGAGTCACGGAAGTTGCCTTCGGTGAACTTCATGATGTTGCCCTTGTGCACGATGGTCACCGACTTGCGCTTGTTGGTGATCGCGTACTGGATCGCGGCACGGACGAGACGCTCGGTGCCTTCGACCGAAATCGGCTTGATGCCGATGCCGGAGGTTTCCGGGAAACGGATCTTGGTGACGCCCATTTCCTTCTGCAGGAAGTTGATGACCTTCTTGCAGGCATCGGTGCCGTGCGCCCATTCGATACCGGCGTAGATGTCTTCGGTGTTCTCGCGGAAGATCACCATATTGCACAGTTCGGGGTGCTTCAGCGGCGACGGGACGCCCTTGAAGTACTGCACCGGACGCACGCACTGGTACAGATCGAGTTCCTGGCGCAGCGCGACGTTCAGCGAGCGGATGCCGCCGCCGACCGGCGTCGTCATCGGGCCCTTGATCGAAACGGAGTATTCCTTGAGCGCTGCGAAAGTCTCGGCCGACAGCCAGACATCGGAGCCGTACATCTTGGTCGACTTCTCACCGGCATAGACTTCCATCCAGTGAATCTTCTTCTTGCCACCGAAGGCCTTGGCCACAGCCGCATCGACGACCTTGATCATGACCGGCGTGATATCGACGCCAATGCCATCGCCTTCGATGAACGGGATAATCGGATTGTCGGGGGTCGCCTGCCCCGGAACGATTTTTTGGCCGCCTTGCGGGACTTTGATCAGACTTTCGCTCATGCCAACTCCATATATGATTTGGTGGTATCCGAATCGAGTGCCAGCACCGGTGGCCATGCCTGTTTTGAGCATAAAACCGAAGATCGCCCGGCGCTGCGTGTGTGGGCACGAAAAACTCGCGGGTAAGCAAATTACCGTGCAGCACTATCCATAATTATGGCGCAAAACGCCCTGTTCCGCCAGAGAAGCGCCCGGCCGGAAGCGGTCGGAGCCAGACCAGGACAGGAATCCGCCGGCTCGCCGCGCACTTGCGGCGAGCCGCGAAAGTGCGCCGGCAGGCCATCCGTCGGCCCGCCGGCGCGCTTATTTGCTCACGCGGTTATGCTCAGACTCGCGCGGCCTTCAGTGCGGCATTGAAGGTGACGCTCGGCCGCATGACTTCCTTCATCTTCGCCGGCTCGGCGATGTAGTAGCCGCCGATGTCCACCGGCTTGCCCTGCACGGCCTTGAACTCGTCGGCGATCTTCTGCTCGTTCTCGGTCAGCGTTTTTGCCAGCGCTGCGAAATGCGCCTGCAACGCCTTGTCCTCGCTCTGTGCGGCCAAGGCCTGCGCCCAGTACGTGGCCAGATAGAACTGGCTGCCGCGGTTGTCCAGTTGGCCGGTCTTGGGCGATGGCGACTTGTTGTTGTCGAGCAGCTTGCCGGTCGCTTCGTCCAGTGTCCTGGCCAGAATCTTCGCCTTGGCGTTGCCGGTCTTGATGCCCATTTCTTCCAACGAGACCGCCAGAGCCAGGAATTCGCCGAGCGAATCCCAGCGCAGGTGGTTTTCCTCGACCAGCTGCTTGACGTGCTTCGGCGCCGAGCCGCCGGCGCCGGTTTCGTACATGCCGCCACCGGCCATCAGCGGCACGATCGACAGCATCTTGGCGCTGGTGCCGAGTTCCATGATCGGGAAGAGGTCGGTCAGGTAGTCGCGCAGGATGTTGCCGGTCACCGAGATGGTGTCGAGACCGCGGATGACGCGTTCCAGCGTGTAGCGCATGGCGCGCACCTGCGACATGTGCTCGATTTCCAGACCGGCGGTATCGTGATCCTTGAGGTACTTCTCGACCTTCTTGATCAGCTCGGCTTCGTGCGGACGGTAGGGGTCGAGCCAGAAGATGGCCGGCATGCCGGAGTTGCGGGCGCGGGTGACGGCGAGCTTGACCCAGTCGCGGATCGGCGCGTCCTTGACCTGGCACATGCGCCAGATGTCGCCCTCTTCGACGTTCTGCGTCAGCAGCACTTCGCCGGTGGCGAGGTCGGTGATGTTGGCGACGCCGGCTTCCGGGATTTCGAAAGTCTTGTCGTGCGAGCCGTATTCCTCGGCCTGCTGGGCCATCAGGCCGACGTTCGGCACGGATCCCATGGTCACCGGGTCGAAGTTGCCGTTGGTCTTGCAGAAGTTGATCATCTCCTGGTAGATGCGGGCGAAGGTCGATTCCGGCATCACCGCCTTGGTGTCCTTCGGCTTGCCGTCAGAACCCCACATCTTGCCGCCGATGCGGATCATGGCCGGCATCGAGGCATCGACGATGATGTCGTTCGGCGAGTGGAAGTTGGTGATGCCCTTGGCCGAATCGACCATCGCCAGTTCCGGACGGTGCTCGTGGCAGGCGTGCAGGTCGCGCTCGATTTCTTCGCGCTTCGATTCGGGCAGGGTGGCGATCTTGTCGTACAGATTGACCATGCCGTTGTTGACGTTGACGCCCAGTTCCTCGAACAGCTTGGCGTGCTTCGCGAAGGCGTCCTTGTAGAAGATCCGGACGCAGTGGCCGAAGACGATCGGGTGCGAAACTTTCATCATCGTCGCCTTGACGTGCAGCGAGAACATCACGCCGGTCTTGCGCGCATCTTCCAGCTGCTCTTCGTAGAACTCGCACAGCGCTTTCTTGCTCATGAACATGGAGTCGATGATCTCGCCGTCGAGCAGCGACAGCTTCGGCTTGAGCACGATGCTCTTGCCGCTCTGGGTGAGCAGCTCCATCTTGACGTCGCGCGCCTTGTCCAGGGTCATCGACTTTTCGCCGTGGTAGAAGTCGCCGTGCTTCATGTGCGCGACGTGGGTGCGCGAAGCCATGCTCCATTCGCCCATCGAGTGCGGGTTCTTGCGGGCGTAATTCTTGACGGCCAGCGGGGCACGGCGGTCGGAGTTACCCTCGCGCAAGACGGGATTGACCGAGCTGCCCAGACACTTGGAATAACGGGTCTTGAGCGCCTTTTCTTCGTCGCTCTTGGGGTTTTCCGGGAAATCGGGAATCTTGAAGCCGCGGGTCTGCAGTTCCTTGACCGCGGCGATCAACTGCGCCACCGAGGCGCTGATGTTCGGCAGCTTGATGATGTTGGTGTCCGGCAGCAGCGTCAACTGGCCGAGCTCGGCGAGGGTGTTCGGCACTTTCTGCTGATCGGTCAGGAATTCCGGGAACTCGGCCAGGATACGCGCGGCGACGGAAATGTCGCTTTTCACGATATCGATGCCGGCCGGTGCGGTGAAGGTTCTGACGATGGGCAGAAAAGCACAAGTCGCCAGCAGCGGCGCCTCGTCGGTGAGCGTGTAGATGATTTTTGATTTGCCGGCAGCCATTCTTATCCTCTTGTCTTGTGGTTGGTCGATTTGCTCGCCTGAGTTTATGGGAGTTCCCTGACACCAACCTTAAGAAAGCTCAAGAAAACCGGCCGCTGCGGCGTGATTTCGACGATTCCCGCGATGTTACAATCCCCGCAACCCCAATGACAGAAGCCGCCAAGATGGAAATCTCCACCGCCGAGAACCCGCTCGCCAAGCGTATCGCCGAAGCCATGATCGATGGCTTCAACCGCCATTACCGCCTGATGCGCCACTACGGCCGACAGGCCAAGGTCCTGTTCGAAGCGGCGGACTGGAAAGGGGTGCAGACGGCCGTGCGCGACCGCATCCGCTCCTATGACGAGCGCGTCGATGAAAACGCTGAGCTGCTGTGTACCGAATTCGGCGCCAGCTCGCTCGACAACGATACCTGGCAACAGCTCAAGCTCTACTACATCGGCCAGCTGATCAACCACAAGCAGCCCGAACTCGCCGAAACCTTCTTCAACTCGGTGTGCTCGAAAATCCTGCACCGCACCTATTTCCACAACGACTACATTTTCGCCCGCCCGGCCGCGTCGACCGAGTACATCGACTCGTATCCGCCGACTTACTCGAGCTATTACCCGATGCAGCGCGCAACGCAGGAAGGGCCCTCGGGGCCCGGGCTGCGCGAGACGGTCAAGCAGATCGTCCTCGACTTCGACTGGCAGCGCCCGTTCGAAAACCTCGACCGCGACGTCGACCAGATCATGCGCAGCGTTGAAAAACACCTCGGCGGCTGGCCGAAAGCCGAGGCCAATGCGCAGGTCCAGGTGCTGTACTCGGCCTTCTACCGCAACAAGGCGGCCTACATCATCGGCAAGGCGATCAACGGCCACCTCGAATTCCCCTTCGCCATCCCCGTGCTGCACACGCCGGACGGCCAGCTGGTGATCGACACCATCCTGCTCGACGCTTGGCGGATCAGCCTGCTCTTCTCGCTGTCGCGCGCCTACTTCATGGTCGACATGGAGGTTCCCTCGGGCTACGTGCAGTTCCTGCGCAGCATCATGCCCAGCAAGCCGCGCTCCGAGCTGTACACGATGCTCGGCCTCGGCAAGCAGGGCAAGACCATGTTCTTCCGCGACCTGATCCAGCACCTGCGTCATTCGGAGGACAAATTCATCACCGCGCCGGGGATTCGCGGCATGGTCATGATGGTATTCACCCTGCCGTCCTACCCCTACGTTTTCAAGATCATCAAGGATGTGTTTCACGCCACCAAAGAGGTCGATCACGACACCGTCAAGGCCAAGTACCTGCTCGTCAAGCAGGTCGACCGCGTGGGCCGCATGGCCGACACGCTGGAGTTCTCGCACGTGGCGCTGCCGCGAAAGCGCTTCGCCGAAGACCTGCTCCAGGAGCTGCGCGAAGTGGCGCCGTCGCTGATCGAAGAGGACGGCGACGACGTCGTGATCAAGCACCTCTACATCGAGCGCCGCATGACGCCGCTCAACATCTATCTCGACACCGCGACGCCGGAGCAGATCGACAACGCCGTCCTCGAATACGGCAACGCCATCCGCGAACTGGCGAGCGCCAACATCTTCCCCGGCGACATGCTCTGGAAGAACTTCGGCGTCACGCGTTACAACCGGGTCGTGTTCTACGACTACGACGAAATCGAATACATGACCGAATGCAACTTCCGCGTCATCCCGGAAGCGCCCTATCCGGAAATGGAAATGTCCTCCGAGCCGTGGTACTCGGTCGCCAGGAACGATGTTTTCCCGGAAGAGTTCGCCACCTTCCTGCTCGGCTCGGCCAAGGTCCGCGCGGCCTTCCTCAAGTATCACCGCGACCTGTTGAACGCCGCGTTCTGGAAGCGCACGCAGGAGAAGATTCTCGCCGGCCACGTCGAAGACTTCTTCCCCTATCCCGAAGAACTGCGCTTCCGCAACGCCTTCCGCGACGCCCCTGGCACACCAGACCAAGCCTAGATTCATAAAAACACAGGAGAACGATCCGATGAACCTGCCGCAACTTGCTACTGCGCTCTGCCTGGCCGCGACGGCCGGCATCGCCTCCGCGCAAGACCCCGACCTCGCCCGCAACCTTGCCGCCACCTGCGCCAACTGCCACGGCACCAACGGCAAGGCGGTCGCCGGCTCGGGCATGGAAGCGCTGGCCGGCGCCGACAAGGGCAAGCTCCTGCAGAAGATCAGGGATTTCAAATCGGGCAGCAAGCCGGCGACCATCATGCAGCAGATCGCCAAGGGCTATACCGACGAGCAGATGGACCTCATTGCCGGCTACTTTGCCGCGCAGAAATAAGGGGGAAAATCATGATCTTCAATCGACGCGATTTCCTCAAAGCGATCAGCGCCGCCACGGCGACCGGCGCCCTTTACGGCTGCGCAGCCGGCAGCAAGGCGGGCGGCCATGTGGTGGTGGTTGGCGGCGGCTTCGGCGGCGCCACGGCGGCCAAATATTTGCGCATGTGGAGCAAGGGCGGCGTACAGGTCACGCTGATCGAGCGCAATGCCCAGTTCGTTTCCTGCCCGATCTCCAACCTCGTCGTTTCGGGCGACAAGACGCTGGCCGACATTACCGTCGGCTACGAGGGCCTCAGGAAATGGGGCGTCCGCGTCGTGCAGGATGAAGTCACCGGCATCGATCCGGCCAGACGCGCTATCCGTCTGGCGCAGGGCGGCGAGATGAGCTACGACCGCCTGGTGCTCTCGCCCGGCGTCGACTTCATGTTCGAGCAGATTCCGGGACTGAACAACGCGGCGGCGCAGGGCGAAATCCTGCACGCCTGGAAAGCCGGCGCGCAAACGATCGCCCTGCGCAAACAGCTCGAAGCCATGAGCGACGGCGGCGTATATGCCATCGCCGTCCCCAAAGCCCCCTACCGCTGCCCGCCCGGCCCTTACGAGCGCGCCAGCGTGATCGCCGCCTACTTCAAGGCGCAGAAGCCGAAATCAAAAGTCCTGATTCTCGACGCCAACGACGACGTGGTGTCGAAGAAGGGACTGTTCATGAAGGCCTGGGCCGACCTCTACCCGGGCACGCTCGAATACCGGCCGAACAGCGAACTGCGCGACGTCGATGTCGCCAACCGCACGGCGGTGCTCGAGTTCGACAAGGTCAAGGCCGACGTACTCAACGTCGTCCCGCCGCAACGGGCCGGCGACATTGCTGCCAATTCGGGGCTGAAGCTGATCAACCAGCGCTGGGTGGACATCGACTGGCTATCGATGGAGTCGAGCAACACCCCGGGCATCCACGTGCTCGGCGACGCCATTTTCCCGGCCGCGACGATGCCGAAATCCGGGCATATGGCCAATCAGCACGCAAAACTGGCCGCTGCGGCGATTCTCAACCTGCTCGCCGGCGAGGCGCCCAATCCGGCACCGCTGCTGATGAACACCTGCTACAGCTTTGTCGATGCGAAGAACGCCATTCACGTCGCCTCCGTGCATCGCTACGATGCCGAGCAGAAAACCATGTTGCCGGTGCAGGGCGCCGGCGGCGTCTCGGCAGCACGCAACGAACTGGAAGGCAAATCGGCACTCGGCTGGGCGCAGAATATCTGGGCCGACATGCTGACCTGAGCGCCCCCACCATCAAAAAAAGCCGCGAAAAACGAACGAAAAAAAACCCCGCCCAATCAGCGAGGTCTTTTTTTCACCAGCGCCGAATTACTTCAGCTTGGTTTCCTTGTAAATCACGTGCTTGCGGACTTTGGGATCGTACTTCTTGATCTCCATCTTTTCCGGCATGGTGCGCTTGTTCTTGGTCGTGGTGTAGAAGTGACCGGTACCAGCGGTCGACTCCAGCTTGATCTTTTCACGCATGGCTGCAGCTCCTTATCAGATCTCGCCGCGGGCGCGCAAATCAGCGAGCACAACGTCGATACCGTTTTTGTCGATGGTGCGCAGACCGGCATTGGACACGCGCAGGCGCACCCAATGGTTTTCGCTTTCAACCCAGAAACGGCGGTACTGCAGATTCGGGAGGAAGCGGCGCTTCGTTCTATTGTTGGCATGGGAAACATTGTTCCCAACCATCGGGCCCTTACCCGTTACTTGGCAGACACGCGCCATGATTGTTGCTCCAGTTGATCTTGGGAAGAAAGGCGGCGATTTTAGCCTAAAGAAGCCCGCTAGTTCAAGCACTTTTTGCAAATCCTGTCATATCGACCGCTACAACAAGCCACGCTCGGCGAAAGACAGGGGTTGCGACTGCCCGGCCACGATGAAGTGATCGAGCACCCGCACATCGACCAAAGCCAGCGCCTGCTTCAGCTCGCGCGTCAGCAACTCGTCGGCGCGCGACGGCTCGGCCAGCCCGGAGGGATGATTGTGCGCCAGCACCACGGCCGCCGCATTATGCGCCAAAGCCTTCTTCACCACCTCGCGCGGATAGACACTGGTTTGCGTCAAGGTGCCGCGAAACAGTTCTTCAGCGGCAATCAGCCGGTTTTGCGCGTCGAGCCACAGCGCGAAAAATACTTCATACGAAAGCCCGGCCAGATTGAGGCGTAAATAATCGCGCACCGCACCGGGCGAAGCGAAGGCGCTGCTTTGAGCCATTTCCTCGGCGAGCGCCCGGCGCGACATTTCGAGCACGGCCTGCAACTGGACGTACTTGGCGGGCCCCATGCCATGCACCGACGACAATTCCGTCGAACTTGCCGCAAACAGCCGGTTCAGTCCGCCGAAACGCCCAACCAGATCGCGCGCCAGATCCACGGCACTCTTCCCCTTGACGCCAACGCGCAGAAAAATCGCCAGCAGCTCGGCATCGGACAGGGCAGCCGCCCCCTGCGCCAGCAGGCGCTCGCGCGGGCGTTCGTCCGCCGGCCAGTCGGTAATCGCCATCGCGTTTCTCAAGTAGAATGAAACAATCCGCATTCTACAGATACGACAATGGAATTACAGGGAAAGCGTATTGCCCTCGGCGTCACCGGCGGGATCGCTGCCTACAAGGCCGCCGAACTCGTCCGCCTGCTGATCAAGCAAGGCGCTTCGGTGCAGGTGGCGATGAGCGAAGCGGCGACGCACTTCGTCACCCCGGTCACCTTTCAGGCGCTCTCCGGCAAGCCCGTGTTTACCGACCAGTGGGACCCGCGCGTCGCCAATAACATGGCGCACATCGACCTCTCGCGGGAAGCCGACGCCCTGCTCGTCGCCCCGGCTTCGGCCGATTTTCTCGCCAAGGTCGCGCACGGCCTCGCCGACGACCTGCTGACCACACTGGTGCTGGCGCGCGACTGCCCGCTGCTGGTGGCGCCAGCCATGAACCGCCAGATGTGGGAAAACCCGGCGACGCAACGCAACGTCAGCACGCTGCGCGGCGACGGCGTCGCCATCCTCGGCCCGGGCTGCGGCGACCAGGCCTGTGGCGAAACCGGCCTCGGGCGGATGCTCGAGCCGGAGGAAATCCTTGCCGAACTGATCGCCCACTTCCAGCCCAAGCTGCTCAACGGCCGCCGCCTGCTGCTCACCGCCGGACCGACCTTCGAAGCGATCGACCCGGTACGCGGCATCACCAATCTCTCGTCGGGCAAGATGGGCTATGCCATTGCCCGCGCCGCGCGCGAAGCCGGCGCCGAGGTCACCCTCGTTTCCGGCCCGGTCGCCCTGCCCTGCCCGCCGGGCGTGACGCGTATCGACGTCAGTAGTGCACTGCAGATGCGCGACGCGGTACACAGCCAGGTCGCGGACAGCGACGTTTTCGTCGCTGTCGCCGCCGTCGCCGATTACCGTCCGGCCAGTCCCGCCGGGCAGAAGATCAAGAAGGACGGCAGCGCGCCGCCACCGATCGAACTCGTGCTCAACCCGGACATCCTCGCCGAAGTCGCCGCCCTGCCGCGGCCGCCGCTGTGCGTCGGTTTCGCGGCGGAAAGCGAAAACCTGCCCGCATACGCCGAGAAGAAGCGGCGCGCCAAGAAAATTCCGCTGATCGTCGGCAACCTGATTCAACATGGCTTCGGCGGCGACGACAACACGCTGATCCTGTTCGACGACGACGGACAGCACCCGCTCGCAGCCGCCCCGAAAATCGAACTCGCGCGCCAGCTCGTGGCGCGCATCGCCACCCTGCTGGAGAAACGCTAATGCATCGTATCGACGTCCGCCTGCTCGACCCGCGCCTGAAAGACACGCCGCCGCACTACGCCACGCCGGGCTCCGCCGGTCTCGACCTGCGCGCCTGCATCGAGGCGCCGCTCAAGATCCATCCCGGCGACACCATGCTGATCCCGACCGGCATCGCCATCCACCTCTCGGACCCCGGCCTGGCGGCGATGATCCTGCCGCGTTCGGGCCTCGGCCACAAATACGGCATCGTGCTCGGCAACCTGGTCGGTCTGATCGACTCCGACTATCAGGGCGAAATCATGGTGTCGACCTGGAATCGCGGCAAGGAGAGTTTCACGCTCAACCCGCTCGACCGTCTGGCCCAGCTGGTCGTCGTTCCGGTCATGCAGGTGGCGTTCAACGTGGTCGACGAATTCGACACCAGCACCCGCGGCGAAGGCGGTTTCGGCAGCACCGGCAAGAGCTGAGGAACGGCAGGCTCAGCCCTGGCGGTGACGCCAGCCGACCCAAAGTCCGGCCAACAGAAAACCCGAGAAACAGAGAATCGACCAGTTGGCCATGGTCAGGCCGAGGATATAGTCCTTGCTCGTGCAAAAACCGGTGGCCATGAACATGAACGGCCACTGCATGCCGAGCCAATCGACCAGCTGTTCGATCAGATTCGGTTCGCCGAAGCCGCATTGCGTTGCCGCTTCGGGATAGAGCTGCATCCAGCTCTGGTACAGCGCCGTCGCCAGGCCACCGGCTGAAGTCAAACCGATCAACGCCCCCCAGAGGCGGCGCGCCCCAGGCGCCGCCACGCCGGCCAACGCCTCCGCCGCCACGACCAGATAGAGCACCCGCTGAAAGATGCACAAGGGACAGGGGTTGAGGCGCATCAATTCGCCGATCAGCAAGCCGACCCCGACCAGCCCGGCCGAGGCTAAGGCAATTACGGCAAAACCGGCACGCGCCGACAGACGCTGAATCAATTCCCGGCAATCAGACCAAAGCATAGCTACGCAACCTCAACGAGAGTTCCTGCAACTGTCGAATGCCCGAGCTTTCGGCCCGCTGGCACCAGTCCTGCAAATCCTTCAGCAACTGCTCGCGCGACGCATTCGAGCGTTCCCACAGGGCCGAGAGTTCCTGACGCATGGCATAGGCCGTCTGCAGCGCGCGGCTCTCGGCCAACAGTCGCTCCAGCCGCTCGCGCAAGTCCTGCGGCACGGTCCGGGCATCGGCCATGAGCCAGCCCTTGAGCCCTTTGAACTGCCGTGCGTCGTGCCGCACGGCGAGCTCCTCGCGATAAACCTGTTTCAGCGACCGGGCATAGCGCGCGAGCAGGTCGTAGCGATTGGCGATCACCGCCTGCAGCGTATCGAAATCGACCGTCGGACGCAGTTTGCCGATCCGCGGCACCGGCGCCAGCTTCTTCACTTTCGCCAGGCGGAAGGCGGCGAGCAGACGAATGTAGAGCCAGCCGATGTCGATTTCATACCACTTGCTCGACAGCCTGGCCGAGGTCGCAAACGTGTGGTGATTGTTGTGCAGCTCCTCGCCGCCGATGAAAATCCCCCACGGCACGAGATTGGTACTCGCATCCGGGCAGCTGTAGTTGCGGTACCCCCAGAAATGCCCGAGGCCATTGATCACACCCGCCGCCCAAAAGGGGATCCAGGCCACCTGGACGCCCCAGATCAGGACGCCGGGGAAGACGCCGAAAAGCGCAACGTCGATCGCCAGCATGAGAGCGACGCCCAGCTTCTGATGCGGTACGTAGAGATGTTTTTCGATCCAGTCGTCCGGCGTCCCGTGGCCGTAGCGCCGCAGGGTCTCAGGGTTGCGCGCCTCCTTGACGTAGAGGAAGACGCCGCCCCACAGCACGCGGTTGATGCCGTACACCTGCGGGCTGTGCGGATCCTCCGGCGTCTCGCACTTGGCGTGATGCTTGCGATGGATCGACGCCCATTCCTTCGTCCCCATGCCGGTCGTCAGCCACAGCCAGGCGCGGAAAAAATGCGCCGGGAGCGGATGCAGATCCAGCGCGCGATGCGCCTGATGCCGGTGCAGGAAGATGGTAACGGAGGCGACGGTCACATGGGTCAAACCCAGCGTTGCCAGAACATAGGCCCACCAGGGCCAATTGACCACACCTGCGTACATGGCGCATCCTCAAGCGATCGAGCGGATGATTCTAAGCCAATTACGCAGGCGCACGAAACGGGTTGCCCCCACCTGCCGTTGAAATGCAGGCAAAATATCAGATTGTGAATGTTTTGTTACACTGAAAAAAACATATCTAAAGTCACAGCCACCCCAAGCCTGAAGCATGTGGAGGAGAGGTTTGTCTGATCAATCATCCGGCAGCGACGCCGGCACCGAATCGGCGGCAGCCGTAGACGGCCGACTGAAACGTCTGCTCGCGCTACTCGGCGAATGCAGCCGTCGCCGCATCGACGCGGAACAAGAGGAATCGTTGTGCGCCGCCATCTGTGCGGCGCTGACCGGCGCCGGCGGCTACGCGCAGGCCTGCATCGGCATTCCGAGCAGCAGCGGCCTGCAGTTGCTGGCCGCCAGCTCAGGCACCGGCGCGCCGCTACCCGTCAGTTGGGAGACGGGCGCCGGCCACGACGGCGAAGCGCTCACTTTCCCCCTGCCCGGCCTGCCTTACGATTTCGGCACATTGAAAGTCGTCACCGCCTGCCCGGACGGCTTCGACACCGACGAGTGCCAAGCGCTCGAGCAGATCGCCGCCGATCTGGCGAACGGCATTGCCGCGCTGCGCCAAGTGGCTGCGCACGGCCAGATGGAATCGCAGTTGCGCCAACTCTCGCGCGCGCTGGAGTCGAGTTCGAACGGCGTCATGATCACCTGCTCGACGCAGCTCGATCATCCGATCGTCTACGTCAATCCGGCTTTTGAACGCATCACCGGCTATTGCGCCGCCGAGGCGGTCGGCCAGAACGGCCGTTTTCTGGTGCGCGACGACCTCAACCAGAAGGGCCTCAACGACATCCGCTCGGCGCTGCGCAGCCATCACGAGGCCTATGCGGTCCTGCGCAACTACCGCAGGGATGGCCAGCTGTTCTGGAACGAGCTGCACATCGCGCCGGTACGCAACGAAGACGGCGGCATGACGACCCACTTCGTCAGCATCATCAACGACGTCACCGAGCGCATCAACTACGAACAGCAACTCCAATACCATGCCACGCACGACGTCCTGACCGGCCTCGCCAATCGCACGCTGCTCAACGACCGCATCGATCAGGCGATCACCCGGGCGCGCCACGATCGCAAGCTGACGGGCGTACTCCTGCTCGACCTCGACCGTTTCAAACTGATCAACGACGGTTTTGGCCACATCCCGGCCGACAACCTGCTGCGCATCGTCGCCGAACGCCTCGCCAGCTGCGTTCGCGATACCGATACCGTCGCCCGCCTGGGCGGCGACGAGTTCGTGGTGGTCGTGACCGACATCGACGACGCCGAAGACGTTGCCGTCATCAGCGCAAAGATCCTGCGCACGCTCGCCCAGCCGCTGACCGTCGAAGGCAAGGACGTTTTCGTCACCGCCTCGATCGGCATCGCCATGTATCCGCACGACGGCGAGCACGGCGAGGGCCTGCTGCGCAATGCCGACGTCGCGATGTACCGGGTCAAGGAGCACGGGCGCAACAACTACCGCTTCTACACGCCCGAAATGAGCCACATGGCGCTCGACCGGCTCGACATGGAAGGCAACCTGAGGCGCGCGCTCGAACGCGACGAGCTGGAGGTCTACTATCAGCCGATCGTCTCGCTGGCCACCGGCGGCGTGGTCGGCGCCGAAGCGCTGCTGCGCTGGAAGCACCCGCGCATTGGCATGATTCCGCCGAGCGAATTCATCCCGCTGGCCGAGGAAACCGGCCTGATCATCCAGATCGGCGACCTCGTCCTGCACCAGGTATGCCACCAGATCCGCGCCTGGCGAGACGCCGGACTCCCGCCCCTGCACGTCGCGATCAATATTTCGGCCCGCCAGTTCCGCCAGGAAGACCTCGCCGGGCACGTCCGCAGCGTGCTGGCCGAAACCGGACTGGACGGCAGTGCCCTGGAATTCGAGCTGACCGAAAGCATGGTCATGCACGACATCGAGAACACCCTGCTCACGCTGCGCGAACTGAAAGCGCTTGGCGCATTGCTCTCGCTCGACGACTTCGGCACCGGCTACTCGAGCCTCGCCTACCTCAAGCGCTTCCCGATCGACACGCTGAAGATCGACCGCTCCTTCGTGCGCGACATCAACAGCGACAGCGATGACGCCGCCATCGCGCACGCGGTGATTGCCATGGCGCACAGCCTCGGCCTCCAGGTCGTCGCCGAAGGCGTCGAAACCGAGACCCAGCTCGAACTGCTGCGCTCCTACAATTGCGATCGTTTCCAGGGCTACCTGTTCAGCCGGCCGGTGCCGGCCGAGGAATTCAGCCTGCTCCTGCAAAACGGCAAGCGCTTGGCGCCGGCGGGGGAAAAGCAGCCGTGAAACGCGGACTCGACTGGAAGGAAATCAGCCGCAACGAACTGGCCGAGCATCTGCAATCGGCCCGGATCATCCGTTCGCAGGCGGTCGGCGACACCAATCTTTACCACTGCATCCACGGCAGCGGCGAAACCATCGCCGTCGCGCTGCCCAACGGCAACGGTTTGCTGATGGGCATGGCAAGGTCGGTATCGCCGACGCTGGAGCGCCGCAAGCGAAACGCCGAAGCGGCGGCAAGCCCCGCAGGCAAGTAAGCGCCGGCGGGCAATTTTCGCGCAAACGTTTATCCCGCACGCCTAACCCGCTATGATTGCGGCCATGACAATACGCATCCTGCTGGTCGAGGACGATGAACGCCTCGCCGAACTGACCGCCGAATACCTGCGCAAGAACGATTACGAGGTCGCCATCGAGGCACGCGGCGATGGCGCCGAGTCGCGCATTCTCAACGAACGCCCCGATCTCGTCGTGCTCGACGTGATGCTGCCCGGCCAAGACGGCTTCGAAGTCTGCCGCGCCGTGCGCCCGCACTACAACGGCGTGATCCTGATGCTCACCGCGCGCGACGAAGACTTCGACCAGATCCTCGGCCTCGAACTCGGCGCCGACGACTACATCGCCAAACCGGTGCAGCCGCGTCTCCTGCTCGCCCGCATCAAGGCCCTGCTGCGCCGCGCGCCGGGTGTGGCCGGCGCAGGCGCCGGCGGCGACGAAAGCGAGCGCGCCGAACTCGCCTTCGGCCGCTTCCGCATCAGCCAGGCAACGCGCAGCGCCCATCTGGCGGCCGAAGCGATCGATCTCACCACCGCCGAATTCGACCTGCTCTGGCTGCTCGCCAGCCATGCCGGCAACATCCTGTCGCGCGACGATCTGCTGCAGCAGTTGCGCGGCATCGGCTTCGACGGACTCGACCGCTCGATCGACGCGCGCATCTCGCGCCTGCGCCGAAAACTCGGCGACGACCCGGAAAATCCGACACGCATCAAGACCGTACGCGGCAAGGGCTACCTGTTCAGCAAGCATGACTGGGAATAGCAGCAACAACAAGCTGCTCGCCATCCTCGGGCGCTACAAGCCGGCGCCATGGCGCGGACGCTACAGCCTGTCGCGGCTGTTCTTCAACTTCTACCTGCTGGTGATGGGTTCCTTCGTCGCCGTCGCCATCTTCGCCGACTTCGTCATTTCGACGGCGGTCAAGGGCATCACCGACGACTACACCAGCCGTTTCATGCGCGGCACCATCGTCCTGATCGAAGACGAACTGTTTCGCAAGCCGCGTTCGGAGTGGCCGAAAACGATCAAGGCGCTCGACGAAAAATTTGCCTACAAGCTCGAAATCATCGATCGCTGGACGCTGAAGCTGCCGAAAAAACAGGCCGAGAAACTCGATGCCGGCGAACTGGCGATCGACGCCGAAGGCGACGTTCTCTATCACCGACTGAAGCAGACCTCGCAGATTCTCGCCGTCGGCCCGCTGTCGCCCGACAACAACCCGGAATACCAGCGCGGCCTGCCGCTCGAGTTGCGCATCCGCCTGCTCACCTGGAGCCTGATCGGCCTGTGCCTGGCGATCGCCGTCTGGTTCTGGGTGCGCCCCGTCTGGCGCGACCTGGAGGCCATGCGTCAGACCGCGCGCGCGCTCGGCGAAGGGCAGTTCGAAGCGCGGGCGCCGGCGGCGCGCAGCCGCGCCTTCGAATTGCTGGCCGAAACCCTGAACGGCATGGCCGAGCGCATCCAGCGCCTGATCGCGACGCAGAAAGAGCTATCCAGCGCCATCTCGCACGAACTGCGCACACCGATCGCGCGCATGCGCTTCGCCCTCGAAATGCTCGCCGAAACCGACGAACGCATCGAGCGCGAGCGCCTCTGGCGGATGATGGAAGCCGATCTCGACGAACTCGACAGCCTGATCGACTCGAGCCTGACCTACGCCCGTTTCGAACGCGAAGTGCCCGACCTGCACCTGACGCCAGTCGAACTGGCCCCCTGGCTGGAAGAAGAAGTGGAGTCGGTGCGCATCCTCGGCCGCTCGCTCGAACTCGTCGTCGACGCCTCGGCGCTGCCGGCCTCGCTGCATGCCGAACTCGACCGCAAGAGCATGCCCTACGCCGTGAAGAACCTCCTGCGCAACGCCATCAAATACGCGAAGACACGCATCGTGGTCAGCGCCGAAATCGCCGGCGACCGGATTCTCCTGCACGTCGATGACGACGGAATCGGCATTCCGGCACAAGAACGCGAGCGCGTATTCTCCGCCTTCACCCGTCTCGACCGCTCGCGCGACCGCGCCACCGGTGGCTACGGTCTCGGCCTGGCGATCGCCCGCCTCGTTCTCGAACAGCACGGCGGCAACGCCACCGCCGACCAGTCACCGCTCGGCGGTGCCCGTTTCACGCTGGCCTGGCCCCTGTTACAGTCCGTCACGAAAACCTGACGCAAGCACTGCAGACGCTCCGGCTCCATCGAACTATCATCGCGGCACAGGATGACAATAACGATGGAAGAGGACGAAATGAACGAATCCAAGCAAATCCGCGAGCGCTTTCTCGCCGAAACCCGCCAGCATTTTTTTGCCGACGACTCGATCATCGACAGGATGCAAGCCGCCACCCGCCAGAACAACAACCCATGCCGCTGCAGCACGGACCAACCGCGCCACGGGAAATCCGGCGCTTGAACACCATGGCCGGCAGCCCCGTGACTTTCCCCATCGCCGAAGGTATCGGCATTTTTGTCGGGATTGTTGCCTGGGATCTGCTTGCCGACGGCCGGATGGAAATCGCCAAGGCCTTTGTCATTGCCGTCTCCTGCTCGCTGGTGTGGTACGGCGCACGCTGCTGGAACGAGCAAAGACGCCGCAAACAACGCTGAGTGTAAAAACCGAACCCCCTTCCGCCCGCCCCCCCGCGGGCATTTTTTTGCCGCCGCGCACCGTTACACTTCGTCACGCAAACGCCGTATACGCACCACAGACAGGCACCGGAGGCAGGCCTAGAATGCAACTGTTGCCTCAGCGATACCCCCCGCTGGCAATGTTTGACCCTCCCTGATACCCGTCCCCGACGATGGGTTTTGAATCCCGCGCCGTCACCGGTGCGGGATTTTTTTGGTTATCATTGCCAGATGAAGCTCACCCTACGCCAGCGCATGCTGCCAGCCCTCTTTGCGGCACTCGCCCTGCTTGCCATATCAATGGCCGAAGGGGCCGTGCTCGACGACTGCCGGCAAAGCGGGAAGAACCCGGTGCAGATCAGCAGTTGTCTGCGTGAGGCGCAGATCAAGGCTGACGACGCGCTGAGCGCTACCGTCGCTCAGACGCGCAAACAGATCGGGAACAAGCCGCAGGCGCTACGCAGCTTCGACACCGGCCAGCAGGACTGGCAGATCCGGCGTAGCCGCGAATGCCGGCGACGCTTCGACAAGGAAGCGCCGGGCAACGCGGCCGGTGAAATCCGGATCGCCTGCGAGATTGAATTGGCGCGTGAACGTCTGGCCGCCATTGGCGGCAACAAACCCTAGCTAAACCGCAGGCGGCGCCTCGCCGACCAGCCGGATCTCGCGCTGCGGGAAGGGGATTTCAATTCCGTTGTCACGGAAAGCACGCCAGATCGCCAGGTTGATTTCGGAACGCACGGCGCCCGTTCCCTCCTGCGGATCGGCAATCCACAAACCGAGCTCCAGATTGACGCCGCTATCGGCAAAGGCGGTGAGCAACGCCTTCGGCGGCGGGTCCGCCAGCACGCGCGTCTGGCCGTGCGCCGCTTCCTCGACCAGCCGCATGGCCCGTTCCAGATCAGTGCCGTAAGCGACCTGCACCGGAACGGCGATGCGTACGCGGGTATCGGTGAAGGACTGGTTGTGCACGATGTTGGCGACCAGATATTCGTTGGGAATGATCACTTCCGTACCGGCAAGCGTGCGCAGGACGGTGTAGCGCGTGGTGATCTGCGTCACCACACCGGAAGTCGTCGCGTCGACGGCGACCACGTTGCCGATGCGAATCGAGCGATCGAGCAGAATGATGAAGCCGCTGACGTAATTGCTGGCGATTTTCTGCAGGCCGAAACCGAGGCCGACGGCCAGCGCACCACCGAAGACCGAGAGCGCGGTGACGTCGATGCCGACCATCGACAGGCTGAACAACAGCGCGATCACCGACAGAATGGCCTTGGCCAGACGGCCGATCACCACGCGCATGCTCGAATCCAGATGCCCGGCAGCCAGCAGCCGGGTCTCGATCAAACCGGCGCCCCACAGCGCGACGAGCACCGTGGCGAAAACCGTCACGATGCCGTTCAACAGCATCCACAAATCGAGCTTCTGCTTGCCGACGTGAAAGCTGATCTGCTCCAGCGCCTCGATCAGCGGCTCCGAAAAACCGGTGATGTAGAGCGCCAGACACAGCCAGATGCTGATCGCGATGAAGCGCTCCGAGGTCGCCAGCCAGCCGCTCGGCGAGAAGGCGCGGCGCAGCACGTAGAGCGTCGCGCGCACCAGCGCCAGCGAGAGCAGCAGGGGTACGGCGAGTTCGAGCAGGGTGACGTGGCTCCACTGCCCGCTCTTCAGCACCTTGCGCAGAATCAGCACGAAAACGAGCGACAGCAGAGGGAAGGCGACGCGCTTCAGGCTATCGGCGCCGAATGCCTGCAAAGCGCTGCGATCGGCGTGCGGATGCGCCTTGTCGTGCTGGCGCAGGCGGCGCGACAGCCACCAGCCGAGCCCCAGGCTCAGGCACAGCGCGAGCGCCTGCCAGAGAAAATCCGGCTCCTGAAAATCGGCCCACAGATCGTGCAGCAGCGCGAACATCTGCACTTCGTTCATCGACGCTCCATCACCGCCGCGAAAAAGCCGTCCGTCCCATGCCGGTGCGGCAGCAGACACAGGCGTTCGCCGCAGGCCATTTCAATGTCCTGCTTGCGCAAGACCTCTTCGGCCGACAGCGCGGCGAACTCCGGGTGTTTCGCCAGAAAATCAGAGACCACCGCTTCATTTTCCGCGTCAAGCAGGCTGCAGGTGGCGTAAACCAGGCGCCCGCCCTTTTTCACGAGGCCGGAGGCGGCATGGAGAATGGCGCCCTGCTTGGCCGTCAGCTCGGCCACCGCTTCCGGGGTTTGCCGCCATTTCAGATCCGGATTGCGGCGCAGGGTGCCGAGACCGGAACACGGCGCATCGACCAGCACGCGATCGAGCTTGCCGGCCAGCCGCTTGATCTTGATGTCGTTCTCGGACTCGATACGTACCGGGTGCACGTTCGACAGCCCCGAGCGCGCCAGACGCGGCTTCAGCTTGGCCAGACGCTTCTCGGCCACGTCGAAGGCGTAGAGGCGGCCCTGCGAGCGCATCAGGGCGCCGAGCAACAGCGTCTTGCCGCCGGCGCCGGCGCAGAAATCGGCAACCATCTCGCCGCGCTTGGGCTGCAGCAGGAAGCCGAGCAACTGGCTGCCTTCGTCCTGCACTTCGATGCGGCCGTCGATGAACAAGGGATACTTGGACAAAGCCGGCTTGCCGACCAGCCGGATGCCGATCGGCGAATACGGACACGCCTCGGCGGCCAGACCGTCGGCCTGCATGCGCGCCAGCACGTCCTTGCGTTCGGCCTTGAGCAGATTGACGCGCAGATCGAGCGGCGCCGACTGATTGAGCGCGATCGCCAGCGGTTCCAGTTCGGTGGCGTCAAATTGCGCCGCGAGCGCCTCGTAGAGCCAGTCCGGCAGATCATAGCGTACCGCCGGCGGCAACTCCTCGAGCTTGACGGCCTTGGCCTGCGCCAGCCACTTGCCTTCGGCCTCGCCCAGCACCACATCCAGCTCGCGCCGGTTGAGGCCCTGCACGCAGGCCAGCGCGGCGAGCAGCAAGCGCCGCGACGTCACATCGTCGCCGCAGCGTGCCGACAGCGAACGCTTGCGGCGCAGCACGGTATAGACGGTTTCCGCGACGAAGCCGCGATCGGCATGGCCGAGCTCGCGATGCTGGCGGAAGTAGCGCGACACCACCAGATCGGCGGGGAAAGGCGAGCGCAGCAGCTCGGAGAGCACGGCTTCGGTATGGGCAAACAGGGCAGGCGTGAAACGCATTATTCTTTACTCGATTCTTTACTCAATCGGATTTCGGTGGCGACCTGGACGAAACTGTCACCGTCGCGGTCAAGATGACGGATTTTAACCGGCAGCAGCAAATAGTCGTAGGCCAACCACAGTTCGGTCGTATTGTCGCCCGGCGCACGCAGGTGCAAAGTGCGGAATTTTCCGGCCGGAATCTCGATTTCCTCGTCGCCCAGCGACTCGAGGCGGTAGTTCTCGTATTTCTTGCCGGTGGCGATCGGCAGCGTCTTCCCGGCCTCCGGATGCGGCAGAAAACCCAGTTGATAATGGAAGGACAGCAGGTCCTGCGCGCCACGGCTCAGCGGCTGCGCGGCGCCGTTGCCGATCCGCAGCTGCATCTGCGCCCAGTCGAATTGCGCTTTTTCATTGGTCTCGCTGCCGTCGCGCCGGATCATGAAACGCTCGGGTTGCAGGCCTTCGGCGGTCAGACGGCCGCGGCTCTCGAGCTCGATGCGCAGCGGCTTGAACAACGCCGCCAGCCCGCTGGTTTCGGTCACCGCGGTGATGCGGTAGGCGCCGTCGGCGAACGCCCAGTCGTGCGTTGACACACCGACGGCAAAGCCGCGGTCGCCGCGATCGATGCGGTAGCGGATCATGCCGCGTGCCGGCAGGCGCGATTCGGCGGGCGCCGCCTCGGGTTTGGGTGCAGCCGGCGCGACAGGGGCGGCGGATTGTCCAGGCGTTTCGGCCGGCTCGCCGGCGGAGCTTGCGGATGGCGGCACCGCGACCGGCGACTCGGGCGTACTGAGCACCGGCGACGCACTGGCGGGCGGCGCGCCATGCGGGCGCACCGCTTTCGCTTTAGGCGCCGCCTTGTGCTCCGGCTTCGCCGGCGGCTCGGCCGGCGGTTTCGGCCTCGGCAAGGGCTGCAGCTCGGCGGTGATGACTGGCGGAGCGGGCGTCGTCGACAGATCGATGTCGGTGCCGAACAAGGCCAGCGCGTGAACCCCCAGCGATGCGGCAAAGGCGAAGATCAGCGCAAGGGGCATGGCGCATCAGGGCGCGAGCGGGGCAATCACGGGAGCGGCCGACGGGGCGACCAGGGTTCCGGCCGCATCCTGCACGGCGTCGAACAGGACACGCCCGTCGACCAGCCGCAGCCGATCTTCGGCAAACCAGCGCACGGCCAGGGGATAGACCTGATGCTCCTGCGCCAGCACGCGCGCGGCGAGTGTCGCCTCGTCGTCGCCGTCGAGCACCGGCACCGCGGCCTGCACGATAACCGGACCGTGATCGAGCGCCGGCGTGACGAAATGCACGGTGCAGCCGTGAATCCGCACACCTTCTTCGAGCGCACGCCGATGCGTGTGCAGACCGGGGAAAGACGGCAGCAGCGAGGGGTGAATATTGATCAGGCGCCCGGCGTAATGGCGCACGAAGCCGTCAGTCAGAATGCGCATGAAGCCCGCGAGCACCACCAGATCCGGCGCGAACCGGTCGATCGCCGCAGCCATCGCCGCATCGAAGGCCTCGCGATCGGCAAACTGCTTGTGCTCGACGACGCAGGTCGGCACGCCCTGCGCGGCGGCGGTCTCCAGCCCTTTCGCGTCGGGCCGGTTGGAAAGCACGGCGGCGATGCGCACCGGCAAGGAACCGGAAGCGACCGCGGCGAGCAGCGACTCCATATTGCTGCCGCGACCGGAGATGAGGATAACGATAGATTTCATTTCAGACCCAGTGCGCCGACCGGCAAAAATACGGCGGTGGCGACGCTTTGCGTAAAACGCGTGATGTTCCGGCCGTTCTTGTCGGCCACGATTTTGGAGAGAAAATCCAGCAGGCCGATGACCCGGCCGAATTCCCGCTCGAAGCTCAGGTTCGGATTGTTGGCGTCCAACTCGTTGGAGAGGAGCACGACTTCATTGCTGCCGTCGCTGTTCACTTTTTTCGACGACGAAAGCTTCCAGATGGCGATCTCGACGTTGCGGGCGCAATTGTAGAGCTTCTGCTCGTTGAGGTCGTCGAGCACGTAAAAATCGTCCTTGTTCTCGAAGGCCGCATAGGTCATGCCGAGCAGGCCGGCCATCACGGCCAGCACGCGGTCGCCCTGATAGCCGGTGCTGAAGGCGTGTAGCACGGCCGCGCCCTCGCGGCGCCCCTCCAGTTCGGGGAAGTCGATACGCCCAGCGAACAGGCGCTCGAGCGCCGCTTCGGCGCTTTGCTGGCCGGATTTTTTCCATTCCTTCGGATTGCGTTTGTAGAGTTTGTCAGCGACGCGGTGCAGACCCGCCATGACCTCGGCGCGATTGGTATCGGCAACACGGTCGATTTCCGTCTTGGCAATTAAACGCGGATCGAAGCGGTTTTCCTTCTGCCCGCCGGGCCCGACGCGAGTTGCGCAGGCGGCAAGCAAAAGTACGCTTAGTACGAGCAGGAGAGCGGCAAGGCGTTGAGGGGCCATGCCCAATGATAACTCACGCCTCCCTGCGGTGCTGCAACCAGCCGATCAGCACCGGCACGAAGGAGATGCCGATGATCGCCAGAATCACCACGGTCAGATTTTTCTGGATCCACGGAATATTGCCGAACCAGTAGCCAGCCAGCGTCAGCGAACCGACCCAGGCCACGCCACCAATCAGGTTGAACAGTGAAAAGCGCGCGTAGGTCATCGATCCGATGCCGGCGACAAACGGCGCAAAGGTGCGAAAGAGCGGCAGAAAGCGCGAAATGATCAGCGTCTTGCCGCCGTGCTTCTCGTAGAAGGCATGGGTCTTCACGAGCGCGTCCTTGTTGAAGAAACGCGAACTTTCCCAATGAAAAACCTTGGGGCCGAAGAAGCGGCCGATCTGGTAATTGAGCATGTTGCCTAGCACCGCGGCGGCGCCCAGCACGGCGAGCAGGATGGCGATATCCATACCGCCCAGCGCAGCCACCGCGCCAGCCACGAAGAGCAGTGAATCGCCGGGCAGGAAGGGCGTCACCACGAAGCCGGTTTCGCTGAAGATGATGACGAAGAGGATGGCGTAGATCCACGGCCCGTATTGCTGCACCAGCACCGTGAGATGTTTGTCGAGATGCAGGACGATGTCGATGAAGCTGGCGAGATATTCCATGGGCGGGTGGGCTGCAATAAGCAAAGGCAGCGATTCTACCGGAAGGCGGACCGGTATAATCCGCCGATGCCCGAAACACAAACTACCCCGCACGCGAACCTGCCGGCAATCCATCTCCTGCCCGACCTGCTGATCAGCCAGATCGCGGCCGGCGAGGTGGTCGAGCGCCCGTCCTCGGTGCTCAAAGAGCTCCTTGAAAACGCGCTCGACGCCGGCAGCACGGCGATCCAGATCCAGCTCGAGGAAGGCGGCGTCAAACTGATCCGCATCATCGACGACGGCTGCGGCATCGCCAAGGACGAACTCGCGCTGGCCCTCACCCGTCACGCCACCTCGAAGATCGCCTCGCTCGACGATCTCGAACGCGTCGCGACGCTCGGCTTTCGCGGCGAGGCGCTGGCCTCGGTGGCCGCTGTCGCGCGCGTCACGCTGACCAGCCGGCAACAGGGCTCGCCGCATGCCTGGCGGCTCAATGCCGAACCTGCCGCCACACCGGAACCGGCTGCCTTGCTCGCCGGCACGGTGGTCGAAATGCGCGACCTCTACTACAACACGCCGGCCCGGCGGAAATTCCTCAAATCCGAAGGCACCGAGTTCGCGCATTGCGCCGAAGCGGTCAAGCGCGTTGCGCTGGCGCATCCGGCCGTCGCCTTCACGCTTTCGCACAACGGCCGGGTCAGCCTGCATCTGGCGAAAAGCGATTCGCGCGGCCGCGCCGGCGCGATTCTCGGCGACGACTTTCTCGCCGAATCGCGCGCGCTCGATACCGGCATCGGCCCCGGCATCCGCTTGTTCGGCCAATGCGCCCTGCCCGCCCATTCGCGCGCGCGCAGCGACGCGCAGTACTGCTACGTCAACGGCCGCTTCGTGCGCGACAAGCTGCTCAGCCACGCGCTGCGCGAAGCCTATCAGGACATGCTGCACGGTAGCCGCTTCCCGGCCTACTGCGTGTTCCTCGAAATCGACCCGGCGACCGTCGACGTCAACGTCCATCCGGCGAAAACCGAGGTGCGTTTCCGCGACGGGCGCGCCGTGCATCAGTTCGTCTTTCACGCGGTGCAGCGCACGCTCTCCAGCTCGCTGGCCAGCGAACGAGAGACGCCGAGCGCCAACGAGGGCGGCACGGCTTTCGCTGCACCATCCCCCGAGCGCCAGACCTTCGCCGGCGCGGCGCGGCCATCCTTCGGCAACTGGGCACCACGGCAGGAATCCTTGCGCGTCAATGAGCCGGCGGTGGCGTCCTACCTCGCCTTTGCCCAGTCCGCACAATCCACGCAAGCGGCACCCACCGCCATGCCACCCGCCCCGGCGCATGGCGAAACGCCACCGCTCGGTTACGCGCTGGCCCAGCTGCACGGCATCTACATCCTCGCCCAGAACGCGCAGGGGATGATCGTCGTCGACATGCACGCGGCGCACGAACGCATCCTCTACGAAAAGCTGAAAACCGCGCTTGACGGCCGCCAGGTCGCCACGCAGGCGCTGCTGATTCCCGCCGTGTTCAACGCCGACGCGCTCGATGTCGCGGCCGCCGAAGAGCACGCCGCAGCCCTGCGCGACCTTGGCTTCGAGCTTGCGCCGATGGGCCCGGCGCAGCTCGCCGTGCGCGCCGTCCCCGCCCTGCTGCAGGCGGCTGACCCGGCCGCGCTGGCCCGCTCGCTGCTCGGCGAACTGCGCGAGCACGGCAGCACGCAGTTGCTCGCCGCGCGGCGTAACGAACTGCTCGCCACGATGGCCTGCCACGGCGCGGTGCGCGCCCGGCGCCAGCTGGCGATCCCGGAAATGAACGCCCTGCTGCGCCAGATGGAGGAAACCGAACGCGCCGACCAGTGCAACCACGGCCGGCCGACCTGGACGCAGGTGTCGATGAGTGAGCTCGACCGTCTTTTCCTGCGCGGCAAATGAGCGAGGTTCCGGCAAAGCCCGCCCTGCCGCCGGCCATCCTGCTGATGGGCCCGACCGCCAGCGGCAAGACCGCCGTGGCGATGGAACTGACGCGGCGCTTTCCCGTCGAGCTGATCAGCGTCGACTCGGCGCAGGTCTTTCGCGACATGGACATCGGCACGGCGAAACCGGACGCCGCGACGCTCGCCGAATTCCCGCACCATCTGATCGACCTGATCAGCCCCGAGCAAGCCTACTCGGCGGCGCGCTTTTGCACCGACGCGCTGGCCGCGATGGGCGAAATCAGCGCGCGCGGCAAGGTGCCGCTGCTCGTCGGCGGCACCATGCTCTACTTCAAGGCGCTGCTCGAAGGGCTCGCCGACCTGCCCCAAGCCTGCCCCGAGACCCGCGCCAATATTGACCTGCAGGCCGATGCCGAAGGCTGGCCGGCGGTGCACGCGGCACTCGCCGAGGTCGATCCGCAGACCGCCGCCCGCCTGCATCCGACCGACGCGCAACGCGTCCAGCGCGCGCTGGAGGTATTCCGCCTGACCGGCCGCCCGCTCTCGGCGCTGCTCGCCGAGGGCAAGGAGCAGATGCCGCCCTACGATTTCCTCTCACTCGGCCTGCTGCCGTCCGCGCGCGGCGTCCTGCACGAACGCATCGCGCAGCGCTACGACGCCATGCTCGCCGCCGGGCTCGAAGGCGAAGTCGAGATGCTGCGCGCCAAGTACCGATTGAATCTCAACCTGCCGTCGATGCGCTGCGTCGGCTACCGGCAGATCTGGGAAGTGCAGGACGGCCTCGCCCCACGCGCCGAAATGCGCGACCGCGGCGTCTTCGCCACGCGCCAGCTCGCCAAGCGGCAGATCACCTGGATGGGCAATACGCTGCGCCCGGAAACCTTCGACTGCCTGGCGCAGGATGTAGCGGCGCGGATCGCCGAACGGGTGGCCGGCTTTCTCGACGAACGCGCCTGAGGCCGGGCAAAGCCAGGCCGAACAAGCACTCTTGGGGTGCGCCTGAACCTTTGCCGGGATTCGGAATGGATCAGCATTGACCCGTCCTGATCCAGGTTGACACCTGTTGCGACGGATTGGCCAGTTTAATTGCTGGCCTGCAAAGACGCCCGATGGACCTCATCGGGCGTTTTCAATTGTAGCGAGA
>Ga0307509_10001699_pt1 | contig 36799 bp, 26 predicted proteins | sample 10_EM_MG_FD_202245 | JGI IMG/M metagenome (GOLD analysis project Ga0307509, IMG submission 202245) | Populus trichocarpa ectomycorrhiza microbial communities from riparian zone in the Pacific Northwest, United States - 10_EM | ecosystem: Host-associated > Plants > Roots > Unclassified | place...
TGGGAAGAGAAATTGACGGATATCTTTCGCAAGGAGACTATAAAATTTGAGTATGCGGAGCTCTTTGGAAAACTATTGATACAATGGGTATCTGGGTCGGGAGTCGACGCCACCGGGTCAGCTGTGGCGGAAGCACCGAGCGATGACGTCGAGATGGACCACAGCTCGACTGTAAGCGACTTTCAGAAAATTGGGAGAAAAGAGATGCATGAGCAGCGGGTACAGTTCGAGTCAATTGTGTTCAAACCGCTTGACACAGATGCGGACGCTATTGAGAAATATCTTGAGGATATATTTTCGTCAAAAGAGGCCCGAAGACAGCTCGCGGACTGTCGACTTGACCTTGAATCCTTTGGTAAGCGTTTGTTTGACAATCCTTTCACACCCGAAACGGTGAAGTCGACTATCAAAAGTCTTTTGAGCGCGGACCTTCTATCAAACGAGAAACGGACAACACTTCGGGAATTCATGCGGGATAAAACTGTACTCGGGGAAGTTGCTGATGTTCTTAACATGCACCTCTTTTCTTTGTCGTCGTGGTCGTGGCCTGAGGGGGGTGTGCCGGTGGAGATGAGAAGGCATCTCAATGGGAAATATCGAATATTCATGGACGAGGATATTATTCAGGCGATTTTTCTCCACTTCATCGGTCTTAAGTGGTCTGTGGAATTTAAGAAAAGATTTACCGATATTTTTGATTCAAGGGCCTGGAATACTGGGGCCAAGCCTTTGCCACAAACGATCACCCGAAAAATGCAGGAGCAGTTCGATCAGAAGCCTGAGGACTACTTGCTAGATTCAAAAGCATCCCGAAATTCGACCATTTCCTTCCCTAAATTTTCTCGTATCCTGGCGTCAAGATTTCCGGAGACATTCGAATCGGGCAAGTACCAACAAACCGCCATGGAGAAGAGTATTGACCAGAAACGACGGAACATGCAATCTAAAATGTTCTTCATGAACCAGTTGCCCGACAATATTGATGATGCGCGCTCTTACGACGAGGACAACGAGACTGATATGGAGGAGTTGGGCCACCGGCATGAAGAGACGACACCGGTAGAGACCAAACAGACACTCTTGAGAATGGCGACTACCGAATGTCTTCTCAATACTACCCTTCATGGAAAATTCACCATCGTGCGCTCTGATTTTTCATGGTTTGGACCGAGTCTTTCTCATACTTCATTAATAACAGTCTTGAAATTTTTTGGAGTTCAAAAGATCTGGATCGACTTCTTCCAGCGTTTCCTGAATAGCCCTATTAAATTCACGGCAGACGGTCCAACCGCATCTGTGCAGACTCGGGAACGTGGGGTCCCGATCTCCCATTCTATTAGCAATTTACTCGGGGAAGTGCTCCTCTTCACAATGGACTTTGCTGTCAACCAAAAGACCAATGGACTCTTTCTCTACCGGATACATGATGACTTCTGGCTATGGGATAAAGACGAGGAACGTGTGGCTACTGCTTGGAAAGAGATGGGAAAATTCACAAAATTAGTTGGGCTGGAATTCAACAAGGAGAAGACCGGGTCTAGCTGTATAGGGGACGGGGCTCTCCATCACTCTTTGCCAAAGGGCGATATCAAATGGGGCTTCCTTAAGTTCCATGAAACTGGAAAGTTCGTGATTGATCAATCGCAAGTGGACATCCATATCACTGAACTCAAGCGCCAGCTCTCAGCTGCCGCAAAACAATCCATCTTCGCCTGGGTTACTGCATACAACAAGTATGTGTCCTCTTTCTTCATCAACAACTTCTGTTTCCCAACAGCGCATTGCTTCGGCCGGGAACATGTGGACACGGTCATCGAAACCTTGGAACGCATCCACCACTCCATATTCCCAGATCATCATGGCTCCGTTACGGAATACCTCGCGGACTGGGTCAAGCGTGACTTCGACATAACTGGAATCCCAGAAGGCTGGTTCTATTGGCCGATCTGCATGGGCGGCTTGGAAGTCAAGGACCCATTTATTGTCGCCAATTCCGTCCGTAGGGAATTATGCAAGGATCCCGTCCGGAAGCTTAAGGAAGCTTTCGACACCGAGGAAATCCAGTACACTGTGGCGGAAGAAAAATGGGAGACTGGCCAAGGTTCGCATTTCACTATAGGCGTGGGGATGTGGCGGGAAATAAAGGACTTCATATCATTTGAAGAGTTTACGGGCCTTCGGGAGCAGAGGCTCACTTGCTGGACCGACCAGTATAGATATTTACTCAGTGAACCACCCTCTAGTAAGGTGCTCATGGCAAGGGAGATTGAAGCCGCGGTGGACAATGTTTCGCAGGGCACCGGGAAATTGACGGGTAAAGAGGGTATATCTAAATATGGGTGGGAGTCTATGAGTGATTATTGGAAATGGATCGTGGCATTTTACGGGCCCGGTATGGTGGATATGTGGGGTGGGTTGGAGGTTGTTAGACCGGGACAGTTACCGGTTGGAATGGTGACTTTCTGGAGGTCTAGGAAGATTAGGTGGGAACAGTAGTAGAAATGTTGGTGTGCTGAGCGGGTATGGGGCGAGTGGTGGGGTTGTGGTCACGAAAATGGTCTAGCCATTATTGTTTTTTGTGTCCAATTCATTAATAGCTAGTTTCTGTTGAACACACTTGAATATCCGATGATTAGTTCTCGTAAATATGTGCTAGAACCAACTACCCCGTTGGGTAATCACACAAAACGAGCTAAGGACGATAGGTATTCAGCACCACACTTCAATCGTATAACTTCTGCAAACCATGAATTCGCTCTTCTGTTCTGGAAGACAATAAATCATGAGCCCCCTGCATATCTAAGTAAAGAAGAAAGAAGGGGACAAGGGGAGCAATGTGGCTCAGACTTCCAGGTGAGTAGTGGCCTTCGAAGACAAGATTGGTCCTTTATAAGACCTGCTCCTCACCAACGACTTTTTCTGCCTTCCAGTGAAGTCCAGCGGATATCCAGAAAGCGACCGTATATTGTTCCTTTAATGCCTTTGGAGGTTAAAATAGCACCTAGAAAATTTGCGCTCAGCTCTAGACTCCTTTATTCGGATATGCACAATTCGGGGTGGTGGTGAACCTTTTCAGGTACTGTCGACTGGGAGATACCGTAAAGGCTGGAACACTCGAGTCGTGTGCTATGTCGTTGAGAATTCCCTATTTTAGAAAAGGGGCCAAAAACACAGCAAAAGAAGAGCGACTCGACCCCTCTGAGAGCCACAAAAAAACCAAAAAACCTCAGACCTTACCAGAGGGAGTAACCCTGACTACACAGCACACGACTCGATTATTCCAGTTTTTACGGTATGCAATTGAAAAAGTGAAAGCTGTGTGTACTGTGTGATCACCGTTTTCTTTTGCAGTCATAGAATGGTGAAGAAAGATTAAGAAGAATAAACTGAGAAAAGGAAAAACAAGCGTAACTTAGTTGATTCTTACTGTATATATTCATAATGTTATATATTATATGTTTCGCTTTCAGAGAGGGTTTTTTCTGTGTGCTGGTCTGCTCTCGCTGAGAATTGTGGGACATGTTGAGAGGCCGGCTGCACCAAAGTTCCCTAGAAAGTCACCAAACAGCTTCATCTAGTGTTGGGCGTCGTTTTTGACACTTTTGCCATCTATTTAATGGAAACAACCAACTGGGAAGGGTTGCTTTGTGAAACATCCTGACTTACACCTAATTCTGACCTGTAGAGCCAAAATGAGCTCAACACAGACAAGGCGAAAAAATCACAAAAAAACATATCATAGATAAAATAACTACCCGGACCTTGCTAGTACCGGTGCTTTTCTGAAATTTCCTCACAAACTCTCTTGGGACAAACTCAGTTATACCAGGACCTGGCGATCCATAAAGTATTGATTCGGATACCGTACTTGGGTGTGTGTACAGTACGGTATTATCCCGTCAAATTGGGTACTTGTATCTCGGGACAGGGGTTCTTACCACCCCAAGAGCACTAGCCCCTAACAAGGCCTGCAGTAGTAGCGAACAAGAAAGGGATAGGAAGATAGCCTCAACTCAGACTCACAAGGGCTAACGCAATCCTTCTATTCCTTTTTTGTTCATTACTAGGCTTCATCAGGAGTCATCATCCTGGTATGGTGATAGGGGGATTTAGCTGGTTCGGCGCACTGTTCGCTAGGCCAAGAAACACTCTGCAAAGAGTTTAGTGAGAATACCCGAAGGCTTTTTGGTCACTCTTAGGCGGGTATTTACCCGCCTAGAAGCTGTCTTGTCTTTAAATACTTCTCAAAAAAAACCATGGATTGTCCTGTGATGGATATCTGAAGTGGAATATAAAGCCAAATAACTATAATAGGCTATTTATTCAAGTAGAATTGGAAAAAAAAGGATGTAATTGACACTGGTAGAAGGGAAAAAGAGAGGATGAAATGTTTTGTTAGGAGACTAATTGAGAATAGTGTGATTTTAAAATTTCGCACATGATAACTGGGCGATTGTATGATAGCCCAAATGATGTAAATGGACAATTGTTCTTAAATCTTTCATAGACTGGCGCACTGTTCCACTCTTGTTGCCCCAATGCCCCTCTTGCCTAACCAGCTAAATCCCCTTTGTCTACTCGGCGACCATTCCACTTCTCTTACCCTAGCGCCTCCTTTGCCGAACCAGCTAAATCCCCCTGATAGGAACCCCTGTCCCGAGATACCCAATTTGGCCGAGATAATACCGTACTTTACAAGTCCCGGCATGAAGAACCCGAACACACAGGTGATCCTAGAGCCTGAATTTTGTATGGCGAATCACTCGTGCTTATCTAAGTCACATACAAAATTCAGACTCCAGGATCCCCCCTGTGTTCGGGTTCTTCATGCCGGGGACTTGTATGAATAGACAAGTATGGTGAATATCTGTGAAAGCCCTGCCCCTAAAAGCAACTCCCTCCACAACTTCTTTTGATCTCTTAGTGTGAAAACGAGTTTAACCAGGTAGTCTACCGGTGGTGCGGTATATTTTCTGGTTGATGTTGTCTAAAAGGGTTACTCACCAATGAGATCAACTTAAATAAACTATACCCCGTCTGGAAGACACTATTAATTCTAGGGGCGTTTTGTCTCGGGCTGAGGCGGTTGGGGCCTGACCCATTTTTACAGCATACCCTACTCGAGTACTTCACATATGGAACTGCCTTCTGACTCGTTAGTTAAGGCTGGTGATCCCTAGGCAAGCCTAGCTGAGGCTGACTATCTGGAGTTGAGGTAGTATACTGCGGGGAATCCTTGGGGGTAGGGAGTTGCGAGTGTAAGCCATGTTGGATTACCGGTACGGTATGATATCATAGGATTGATGACGCCGCTCTCCGAGTTTGCTCCGAGTGTACGAGTTATTCACTGTGATCGTTCGAGGGGTAGACTAGCCGGTTACCTGGGTCAGCACACATCTAGCCTGTGATAGATGGAATCCCATCTGATAGTAGTTAGGGTACGATATTTAGTTAGTTTGGGTCAAGACCGCTTTAGGAATCATGACTGTTGTTTGTGGAATTTTCCTGTTTGGTGCGCTCTCTACCTGTATTTAGTCTTAGAGCTACTGGTAGTGAGCTCCCTACAATAGACATCAACATCCACATCGTAACGACCACGCCGAAGTGCTTTCTCCTGTGCTACTACCAGCAATTCCGCTACGCTACACCGGTGTTGCTATCAGCCTGATAAGGGCCTCACGGGGATTGAGGAGAAATTCGATATTTCATCTCCAATTCCTACGGGAGCTAAGGCCCCTAAATTGTGTCATTGCAGGTATAAAAAGGGAGCTCTCCACCACTGCCCAATCTAAATTTACAGCCAGGCAAACGCGAGTAAGAGCCGACAGTCCTAATACACCACCCTTTGCTTCCTTAGATGTAAGTTTATCCTCACTGAAGGCCTGCCAATTCCCCAAAACACTAGCACATCTAACAATCTATTCCTACAGTTCCCTCAACAGAACAGAACAAAAACATGAGTACCAGCGCTTTCTCACAGACTCTCAATTCGATTACCGATACCAAACTTCAAGTTTTATCCAAGCAGCACACTGACTTTGCCACTCATCGAGACGGTGTTCTAAGCCGTGCCAAACAAGCGAGTGACCTTCGCGAGAGGATCCGGATTCTGCTCGGGGGAATCAATTCTTTGCACATCAAAGGCGGCATAGAAGAACTGGTTGATGACCAGCCGGCTACCCCCATCTCTACCCTCGCGGCTTCCAACGCTGATATCCACAATATAAATCTTTTCCTGGACCAAGTTCGGCAAGATACCGATGTTGGAAAATCTCTCCTTGATGGGTGGGAAGAGAAATTGACGGATATCTTTCGCAAGGAGACTATAAAATTTGAGTATGCGGAGCTCTTTGGAAAACTATTGATACAATGGGTATCTGGGTCGGGAGCCGACGCCACTGGGGTGGTGGAAGCACCGAGCGATGACGTCGAGATGGACCACAGCTCGACTGTAAGCGATTTTCAGAAAATTGGGAGAAAAGAGATGCATGAGCAGCGGGTACAATTTGAGTCAATTGTGTTCAAACCGCTTGACACAGATGCGGACGCTATTGAGAAATATCTTGAGGATATATTTTCGTCAAAAGAGGCCCAAAGACAGCTTGAGGACTGTCGAATTGACCTTAGAATCTTTGGTAGGAAGCTGTTTGACAACCCTTTCACACCCGAAACGGTGCAGTCGACTATCAAAAGTCTTTTGAGCGCGGACCTTCTATCAAACGAGAAACGGACAACACTCCGGGAATTCATGAGGGATAAAACTGTACTCGGGGAAGTTGCTGATGTTCTTAACATGCACCTCTTTTCTTTGTCGTCGTGGTCATGGCCGGAGGAGGGTGTGCCAGTGGAGATGAGAAGGCATCTCAATGGGAAATATCGAATATTCATGGACGAGGATATTATTCAGGCAATTTTTCTCCACTTCATCGGCCTTAAGTGGTCTGTGGAATTTAAAGAAAAATTTACTGATATTTTTAATTCAAGGGCCTGGAATACTGGGGCCAAGCCTTTGGCACAAACGATCACCCGAAAAATGCAGGAGCAGTTCGATCAGGAGCCTGAGGACTACCTCCCAACCTCTATTAAGAGGAGGAGCATCGACCAGAAACGACGGAATATGCAATCTAAAATGTTCTTCATGAACCAGTTGCCCGACAATATTGATGATGCGCGCTCTTACGACGAGGACGACGAGACTGATATGGAGGAGTTAAGCGACCGGCATAAAGAGACGACACCGGTAAAGACCAACCAGACACTCTTGAGAATGGCGGCCACCGAATGCCTTCTCAATACTACCCTTCATGGAAAATTCACCATAGTACGCTCTGATTTTTCATGGTTCGGACCGAGCCTTTCTCATACTTCATTATTAACGGTCTTGAAATTTTTTGGAGTTCAAAAGATCTGGATCGACTTCTTCCAGCGTTTCCTGAATAGCCCTATTAAATTCACGGCAGACGGTCCAACCGCGTCTGTCCAGACTCGAAAACGTGGGGTCCCAATGTCCCACTCTATTAGCAATTTACTCGGTGAAGTGCTCCTCTTCACAATGGACTTTGCCGTCAACCAAAAGACCAATGGACTCTTTCTCTACCGGATACATGATGACTTCTGGCTATGGGATAAAGACAAGAAACGTGTGGCTACTGCTTGGAGAGAGATGAGAAAATTCACAAAATTAGTTGGGCTGGAATTCAACAAGGAAAAGACCGGGTCTAGCTGTATAGGGGACGGGACTCTCCATCACTCTTTGCCAAAGGGCGATATCAAATGGGGCTTCCTTAAGTTCCATAAAGCTGGAAAATTCGTGATTGATCAATCGCAAGTTGACATCCATATCACTGAACTCAAGCGCCAGCTCTCAGCTGCCGCAAAACAATCCATCTTCGCCTGGGTTACTGCATACAACAAGTATGTATCCTCTTTCTTCATCAACAACTTCTGTTTCCCAACAGCGCATTGCTTCGGGCGGGAACATGTAGACACGGTCATTGAAACCTTGGAACGCATTCACCACTCCATATTCCCAGAACATCATGGCTCCGTTACGGAATACCTCGCCGACTGGGTCAAGCACGACTTCGACATCACTGGAATCCCAGAAGGCTGGTTCTATTGGCCGATCTGCATGGGTGGCTTGGAAGTCAAGGACCCATTTATTGTCGCCAATTCCGTCCGGGAGGAGTTATGCTGGGACCCCGTCTGGATGCTGAAGCAAGCTTTCGACACCGAGGAAATCCAGTATACTGTGGCGAAAGAGAAATGGGAGACTGGCCAAGGTTCGCATTCCACTAAAGGCGGGGGCACCTCGTCGGAAATAAAGGACTTCATATCATTTGAAGAGTTTACTGGCCTCCGGGAGCAGAGGCTCACTTGCTGGACCGACCAGTATAGATATTTACTCAATGAACCACCCTCTAGTGAGGTGCTCACGACAAGGGAGATTGAAGCGTCGGTGAAGGATGTCTCGCAGGGGACTGGGAAATTGACGGGTAAGGGGGGTATATCTAGGGGTGGGTGGGTGTCTATGAGTGATTATTGGAAATGGATCGTGGCATTTTACGGGCCCGGTATGGTGGATATGTGGGGTGGGTTGGAGGTTGTTAGACCGGGACAGTTACCGGTTGGAATGGTGACCTTCTGGAGGTCTAGGAAGATTAGGTGGGAACAGTAGTAGAAATGTTGGTATGCTGAGCAGGTATGGGGCGACTGGTGTGGTCTCGAAAATGGTCTAGCTGTTATTGTTTTTTGTTCTTAGCACTGTTAGCTCTACGATATGTTGAGATACGGCTACCCACTTAGGCCATGTCTATGGGTTAGTCTAGGCCTGTCTACGTTTGCGATTAGGTCTATCATGGGTTGTGCGGGAGTGGGCTTGGCACTGGTGTTTCTCCTTAAAATTTAATAGTCTTCTCTCTTGTACGACTAGAATACAAAGAACATCTCACCTCACATATGATACGATAAGTCCACACAACCCAACATTTGTATGATATGCAAGTAATTAATAGCCAGTTTCTGTAGAGCACACTTGAATATCCGATGGTTAGTTCTCGTAAATATGTGCTAGAACCAACTACCCCGTTGGGTAATCACGCAGAACGAGCTAAGGAAGATAGCTACCCAGGTGAGTAGTGGCCTTTGACGACAAGATTTGGTCCCTTCTAAGTCCTGCTCCTCACCAAGACTTTCCTGCCTTCAGGTGAAGTCCAGCGGATATCCGGAAAGCGACCGTATATTGTCAAAATAGCGCCTAGAAAATTTGTGCTCAGCTCTAGTCTACCTATTCGGATATGCACAATTCGGAAAATCCCACAACTTAAACTACTAAATTGGGATTAGGAGCTATTCTCATAGCACCCTTGCTAGTCTTGTCCTCCGTTCTGTGTGGCCCTTTCATTATGTTCATGCTGTGCACTGTAACTAACTAAAAGGAATCTATGAGAGTACCAGTATCTGTTTTCACTTTCTCCACTTGAAGGGAGAGAACGGGGTTGTTCGGCCAGGAAAGTAGCCCTGGTATAGATGCTGTGGGGGTGGCGATACATCTGGTGGTGGTCGGGGATGGCACGACATCAGAAGGAGAGCTCTGGATCTATTAAATAGGATCACAGGGCTTTCGGAAGGGTAGGGCCTGGTATTTATCCCCCCCCCCATAGCTTATCCCCCAATGGGGGTTCGGGAGACATCCGCGAAGCAAAGAAACGAGCTCCCTGGGAAATCGCAATGGGTATCAGAGAGGGAGCACAGAGGTGTCCATGCAGGTGGCTACCACAAAAGCCGGTGCAGGAGGGTTGATTCCATATGTCGGGCCGTAGACCTCATGAAGTGGCGGGGAAGCAAACCCGAAACGGTATCGGCTCGGGGGTTCGAAAAGGGACGGAGGTGTACAGTGCGTGTTTCCGACGGAAAAATACGCACAAGGGCCAAGCTACTTTGAAGAGCTAACACGAAGGGACAGACATTCGTATAATTACCTCAGGCCCTTCTTCGTTTGTTGGTCATGATTATGTTTTTGGGCTTTCCTCGTTTGCTTTTGGCATATCTTCATGAATTCTCACTCCGCCTGGATGGGAAAACATAAGGTTTGGTACGGGTCGTGCTAGGATTAAATTAATACGGCGAGGAATTGTATGAGCAACTTTTCGATCCGCTTCGCTGATTCGAGACTACGGTTTTTGATGGAGCCGGATGCTCCTAAGCTGGGAAGTCAGGGGGGGCAAGTATAGTCCAACAGGGCAAGTATTACGGCCTTTTTTTCTTTTTCTTTGTCATACTGGTATTATATTCCGAGAACGCGACTGGCTTGCGGAGGGTCTGGAAACTTGTGGCCTTCCCAAGTGCGATGGGTTGAATTAGCCCTGGCGAGGATCCGGGAGAAAGAAGATATCCGACACATTCCGAGGAGGTAAGGTTAGAAACCCGCTAGCCATATATCAGGTTTCGGGTGTTTTGATTCTTGTGATTATAAGGCTATAGACCTACAGCGCTCTAGTGTACAATAGATACCGGGACGCGAAATGTACTAGGACGTTGCCATTGCCTCTCTTAGTCCGCAGTGCATCGTTTCTTTTCTTGTCTGGACCGAGGGCTGAGCTTTCGGTGATTTCTCTGCCCTTACCTTAGTGGGACAATTCCGTAAGAACTGGGGTAACGGCACCATAAGCAGAGCGTTGGAGCTGCCTCTCCTCGTAGTTAGGATCTGGTGGGAGGGGTTTTTGTTTGAAAGTTTGTCTTATATTTTCCAAGTTTCTGCGAAGCTTGGAAGCATGGTCCCAGCGTCTGGCACGGGCAGGCAGGCTTAAATCCAACTCTCTAGCGAATATATAGTCTGAATATATTAGCTAAGTTCTGATCTTACCGAGACATGCTGGCATTCTGGTGAGCATTGGCAGGGGTTACAAAAGCCAACGTTCTGTGAACGGTCACTAATAAAGTGCGAGGAATAGGAGGGGAGGTCAGGGAATTTGTCTGCGAATTGAGTTTCTAATAAGAGACTAGGAGGCTTACAAGAGCCGAACAAGGTGTAGAGAGAAGGGGGGGACAGAGTTACTAGGAAAACTCTTGGTAAAGGTGGATCTTGCTCTACAGGAATACTGGCGCTGGGGGGGTGGGATGTGGGGGTATTGAGCAATTAGTGTGCTGTTGGAGGAAATCCTAGACACTAAGACCCTCGCGTATTGGCTTCACAGCTAATAACCGGAAAACTAGAAAAACCTGCCCTTCAGCCGGGCGGGTGACCACCAAAATTCCGCACCGTATAGGAGTGATTATCCATAGTATCATACCCCCCGAGCTCGAACCCAATTGAGCTTCCGGTAAAGGCACGAGGTTCTTGATGCCTATTATCATGGAAGCTGAGCTTGAGTCTAGGGCCTGGCTCATGAGGGACTCTCTATGGTTTATTTCTAGTAGAGATCTGATCGGGGTGAAGTTCAATGGGCATTGTAGGCTCCCCCCCCACACTCCGCTCAGATCACTGGTTCCCTCACTAGATTCCACAATTGGGTCAAATTTCATGGAGTCGAGTGATATACTGTGTTGGTACCTTGAGATTACTGGCCCATGTTATCTAATCTCTGCTCCCTAGGGAATCTCGAACTAGATTGTCTAATATTACTATCATATATAATAATATTATTATGTAATAAACTCTTAGAATTCGCTAGGGAATTATACCAATGATGAGGCTCCAAGGCGCGAAGGTACGCCTGGAAGAAAATACAGTAAGTTACTTTCTCCTTCCTCCCTAACTTACCCTGTGAATAGCACTGTTTGTAGCGGAGGGAGCCATGATTTGTTTATAAGCCTGGATTGAGATCTGGGAGGTATTAGCACTCTGAAGGCTGGGTTACCTTTATTTCTTACCTGTTCAGGATCAAGAATGAATGATAGTATTATAGCCGGCAGCCTGATCTGTTTTGTGGATATGCCTTGCGAAGCTTCTGATAATGTACGTTGTACGGCGGGCCACCGGCTCCAAGATACGCTGCTTGGAGCCCGTGGAGCTGAAAGGGCCCTGGGGGGGGGGGGGTTTAAAAAAAGCCTTTCTACAGGCTTGTGGGTTTCCATGCTCCTAGGTATATCATGCACTCAGTGTTGAATTTCCCGAATCATATTATATGTACTTTTTTTTCATTTTCATATTATTGTATAGTTGATGCTTTACGATTGCCTTAACTCCATGGATATTACTACAGCTAGAACATGTATTATTCAGATTTCATTAATATTTCATTATTATAACTCAGTTAGTATTCTATACTATGAATTACTACGCATCACTACTTTGGTATGAGCATGCCCCATACTGTTCAGAGTGACCGACATACAACTACTGCAGAATTATCTATTGGGGAAGTTGGACCACTTAGGTAGTAGTTTCCAGTACGAGGCGTTCATGTATATATGGTTTTGGAAGGCTAAACTGTGTACTAACTATCGTACAAAAAGTGTGACGATTTTGCATGTATGGTGACACTAGGTGTGACAGCTTTAAAGCTCATTGCAGGATTCCTGTATTTGCATACTCCCCCCTCAAATGTGAATCCTGTTATATTGGCTTATGCCGTGTCCGAGCCAGGGGTCTTAGTATAGCCTCCAAATAGGGGGGAATTCTCCATCAAAAATGTATATCACATATAAGAGAAGCTGGCCTACTATCTGAGTTAGGTAGGTGTAGTACGGTTTCAAGTTATCTTATAAAAGAATAGCGTTTATGTATTTTCTAGTTCCATAGAACACGAATTCTCATACAAATTTCCTCTTTTTGTTTTGTTCCACAGATATCTTAAAGATAGGACAACCCTAATTTAAGGTATTACACATGGCATTACAGGCAAAATTGTCATACTTTTTCTTGGGAGGTTGGTACAAGGTTTAGTCTTCCGGAACTATATACTCCAAATGCTCACGCTAGCGGCCGCTCCTTTCCAGCAATCGCGCACTTATAATCGGCAATCAAGAAGTGAAACGTAGCACAGCTTCCGGGTAGGAAAAATAAAAAATAATTTCAGCGAGACAAACCCTGCGCGAAATGAGTGTAGGCAGGGGGATTTGAAAAATTTGTTGTAGTGGGCGGTGGTGGAATTCGTGAGGCATAAGGGAGGGACCAGCACAATAATTGATGAGGGGCGATCATTGTCGCGCTCTCGTTTCGGGTGCTTAGTTTGCGTCTTACTAAGGAAACTGAGGTTTCTGCACTCTGTTATTTCAAGCGGGAGTGTAGATGGCAATAGTTTACTAATACAGTAAATTCGGGATACGCTTGACCCCGGTGCCATTATCGGCAAGGTAGTTGGCCCTGGAGAACCGTATTCGCCACATGACTAGGCCTTAGGGGAAACAGCAGCTGCCTGGAGAGCTGTAGCAGTGGGTCGAGTTTACCCAGAACTTTCGGGCCTGGCATTTGGGACCAGATCCTACACGTACTCGTACACATATTGTAGAGGGATGCTCATGGCGACCTGCAACGGGATACGGTGCCATAAGACTCGAATTGTCCGTATTCGCGCTAAGTCATTGGAGTTGTATTTGCTAGTAAGGTCGGGTACTTTTTTTTTTTTTACCGCACTTTGTATTAAGCTGGGGATGAGGGGGGTCAGTTTTCGAGTAATCCCCCCATCTTACCCCGGGGGTGGGAATTTTTCTCGTCTTGGCGCTGGTGCAATATAATCACTTGAGGCCCCATTGCACTTCCTTCCCCTGTGCTTACTCAGCTCGGGGAAAGCGGAGGGGTAAACCCCTGGGTATCGAACTGTAGGGTTAAACTACTCGTACTCGAGCGCAGTACAGTTACAGGCATATATTATAGAACCCGAAAACTTGAGTCCGAATTTTGTATGGGCGGTCAGATACGCACAGACAATTTGCCATACAAACTTTTTATCCCTGTGTTCGAGCTCTATATACCTGTAACTTGTACAGCCACTGCCGGTAAGCGAAAATGTTCGTGACGGACTCTCACGGATTTGGAATCGTCCTTCATCAAAGCTGAGCCGACCTAAGGCCGCTCCCCGCTCCTCTGATGGCACCCCAGATCTGGGCGAGGAAAAATACTCTCTTCCTTAGTGCTAAGTACATTGCAAGTTTGGCCTCAAAAATCTAGATTAAAAACTCTGCACTAGTCTATGGGGGGAATCTGGTCCTCGTCCTCCCCGGCCGAACACTTAAATTTGCTGGGTATAAGGTCTCGATTTGGGCTGGAGCCCGGATTTTGAGTCCAAATTTGGGGTTGCCGAACAGGCTTGAGTAACCAAGACCCATGACCATAGTGTTGTCCCGGATGGTCAAAATCCGAAGCGGAGTGGAAAATTAGAGACCAGGGGAACTACTCGTAATGTCCTGACGTTTGTGAACACAACTGCTATTGCATACCGCCAAAATTCAGCTTTTTTGCCCTGATCTTGGCATCATGCAATAGCAGTTGTGTTCACAAACGTCAGGACATTACGAGTACCAGATAATTGGTAGATAAAGAAACCAACAAGCATACAACACTTTTATCTTACGCTTCAAGGTCCGACTACTCACAATCTACTTTACCCCATCGTGGTCACAAAGTGGGAGATAAGGGTCGCACAGCGGTAGACTGTGGAGTAAGAGTATTCATGTGGAACTTAGGCACTTTGTATTATAGGAAGGATAAGGAATCTAACTTTCACCACTAGCACTTAGTTCGTTGGCTCATTATCAACTAAAACTAAACTATCGGTAAAGACAGGTGTATAAGTAAAACACAAATTGCACGTCCTCACCCTTCCATGGATCACTGCACCTATACCTGTATCACCCCACATGTCTTTATTCCCCGTACACTCCCGTGATAACAAATGGAAGACATACATGTATTGGTAGAATCTGCTCCGCAAACTATTAAATTTCTAAAACAATCTATCACGCTCCTGAATAATCTGCAATGCACCTGAAAGATATGCCACTTCCGCAACTACGAGAGTCAACTAGAACCTCCAAACACGTGGTAATCTGCTACATAACGGAATAGACCCCCCGAATGACTCTAATACTACCGCTTAATCTCCCTCCTCCCTAATCCTCCATCCGGAGAGATTAACTAGAACTAGAACATGTAGGAGATTCTACTGGTAGGAGGGGATGATCGAAGCAAGAGAACCATGAAGAACATTTGACCTGTCTTCCTACTAGATGGACCACACGTGGCATTAATTACACACCTGAGCAGCCATAATCCTGGATTTTAGGCCTGCGTAATCTAAAAATCTGGGACACCGAATATATTTTCTATGTAAGCAGGGGTTGAAGATTTTTAAAATTTCCATCCGATCCTAGGATACGCAGAATCTGGGGCGGTGAGGCATATATCTATGTATCCTGCACAAGTCTTGAAAAACTGTCTGGGGCAGCGAGGGATCCGGCATTAGTATTGTGTACATGGTACCCTTGGCACTAGACGATGGGCAATTTGATGGCCATCCGCCAGGTAGTTGGTGGCCCTATGTGGCAGGTCTTGAGCGGCAGCCACGCGCCGGGCACGGTGTACCGGTAACCTCTGGAGAAATCGGCATTTGCTCGGGCGGTCGGGGGGGAGGGGGGTAGTATCCCACAGCTGGCCTAAGGGGCATCCAAGGCGCCGCTTTTGGGAACCCATCATAAAATATCACTGGTCGGTTTACAGAATCTATTTAGAAGAAGCTAATACTGCAAAGAGAAAGGCCGACTTGCTATTGTAGTTGGTGCCCTAAAGTGAAGGCTCCTGCTGAGTTTGCTGGGGAAATTTCCAACATCGGGGCTTGCACCTTGCTTGTTGTATCATGCCTGACCGGCCCCGACCATGGGAACCACCCCAGTTTGTGAACCACCTCTAAAGCCCGTATTTGTGTCGTATGATAAACAGCAAACCCTCGGAGCACGTGGCAATAACAGGACAAGTACCAGCCTTATCCTCTCATGGATTCCCGTTTCCCCCTCCCTGGTTGCAATCTCATGCGGAAGGTTGCACAGAGAACATGCACTTCGGTACTCGAGTGTTGGTCTAGAATGCGGTAGATCCGGGCAACCAAACCCGTCTATTCTCCCTCCCCCGCACAGAATCAATAACTGTCTTCGTTTTTAATACCATTGGCAACCCGCTATTCACACAATTGGCACCCCCTCCTCCCTACTTCAATCTCATCTTCACTACCGCCGTTTGCGCCCCGTTGATATTTCGTCTTCAACTTCATCTTCAACTTCATCTTGCCTCAGGCTTCCTGGCTGCCCTCCAATTCCCCGGTGTTTTTAATTTTAATATTTGACTACTCCACTATCTTTTGAATATCACCCCAAGTTGTCCCAAGGCTTGGGTTACATCATAATTATCAGCGTTATTGCTAGCTTAGCTCTTTTCAGCTAGAGCATTGCCTATCGACCCGGCCTAACCCACCCTTACTGCAGCGCTAGTGCTTCCGGATGGTTCGGGAGATTCGATTTCTACTCAGTCAGCATTCTAGTTGCCTCAGGAACGACTGTAAACTCAACCACCTGTGTTACCGCGGCTAACTTGTCCTTTTTCCCGAGTTCATCTCGTTTTAGTTGTTTGGTCCGTACTCGTACAAGTCCTTGAGTACCGTACTGTGCCGGGCAAGATGTTTTCGTACGAGGTGAGGATAGCTGGGATGTCTAAAACATCGAGTTTATTGCATATGAAAACATAGCAATATGCTACCGCACCGTCTTTCCGTTCCGTGTTTTTGCTTCTCCTGCCACCACTAAGGGACTTGGAGCTTGTTTGGCACAAACGGACGGACAAACAACGGTTCCGTTTTGTTACTATTTTACCCGTAGAAACGGTTGTTATGGTTTTGGAACGGAAAGGAAACGGTCGTTTGTATGGGGCAACGGAAAGGAACTGTGGTATCATATCCAACCAGGCTCTTACTTGGAAACCCTTGTACGAAATCATGTTGCCTGATGCTTGCACTGTTATTATATTATTACTTAAATTTTGTCGTAACCTGTTTTTCGGGTTCTACTTAGGTTCCCCACAGCTGATGTGTAAGCTTACTGTAGACTAGTTATTTCTTGAAACCAATTAAAGTCCAACGCTACACCTTTCGCTTGTCACCCAAATACTGTAGAGTAATCTTCTTAATTTTTACTTTCCCTTCATTTGCTTCTAGGTATCATACTTTCCGCCCGGCTCGTTTTACTTTTTAGTCATTACACTATTTTTACTCATCCTGTGTTTTTCCGCGGTCCCTTGGCCTAGTGTTGCTATTATTAACCCTTCTCCCGTGCTATGCCACATAGGTTTTTTATCCGGCACATTTAACACGCTTGCCTTGCAGTGGATCAACATCGATTCGGGTTAACGGTACGATCTCCTGCCAGAAGTGGAGAGAGTGAGAGCCGGCAAATTTGTTGATGGGCAAGTGTTTGGTTGTGCGAAGAGTGCCCATTTTACTAGAGCCTGGGAACGAAATACCCTGCCCTATTGACTACCTCCTTTTACTGGACTATCCCTATGCCATCGTGGTGAACTGCAGAGGTGACGGGGGGTGGGGAAGGGGGAAGGGGGTAGTGAGGGAGGGGGGTAGTGAGGAAGGGGGTAGTGAGGAAGGGGGTAGTGAGGAAGCGGATTGATAAATTCCCCTAATCCCCCTTTCTCCACTCCACCACGAAGCGCCTTTTCCCTAGGGCCCGGCGATCTATAATTTCTTAGACCTGGTATCCATTCGTTTGCGCGAAGATGGCCACATTCAAATCGATCGTAGCCCTCTTGGGTTTCGCCCGCCTCGCCCTCTCAATCCCAGCGGACATTGATAACGTCGCAGCCTCCAAAGATACCTTGGTTGGCTGTCTCGAAGCATACAATGTCCCTACAATCTCCCCTTCCGATGCTGACTACGCTCCGACCGTGAGCCCTTTCAACCTCCGAGTCCCGTTCTTCCCTGTTGACGTCGTGGTACCTACAACGGCAGCGCATGTCTCTGGCGCGCTCAAGTGCGCGCTGAAGTTCCAGAAAAAAGTCGCTGCGAGATCCGGAGGCCATTCGTATGCTGCATTTGGACTTGGAGGTCAAGATGGGAGCCTGATGGTTGACATGAAGAAGTTTCGGGGATTGAGCGTGGATCCTAACACTTTTGTTGCGACGGTGGGTGCTGGGTTGAGGTTGGGAGATGTCGCTACCGGGATATTTAACGCTGCTGCTAGGGCGCTACCGCATGGGGTCTGTCCTGGGTGAGTGATTTGTTATGATACTTGGTTGGGTTCGTTCTGACGGGGTGCGCAGGGTCGGTATCTCTGGGCATGCGCTTCATGGTGGGTTTGGGTTTATGTCGCGCATGTGGGGTACAACATTGGATAACGTTCTTGAGATGGAGGTTGTCCTTGCAAACGGGGACATTGTCACCGTTTCTAAAGAGTCCAACCCAGACTTGTTTTGGGTGTGCTTCTCCTTCTCCATCATTATCGGAAGCTAGAGCTAATGATCGCTTCAGGCTCTCCGAGGTGCTGGATCATCGTTTGGCATCGTGACAACCTTTAAATTCAAAACATATCCTGCACCAAAAACGGGTATCAATTGGGCCTGGAGATGGACATTAGACAACAACGCTGAGGACACTGTCGATAAAAAGGTCAAGATATTCCAGGCCATGCAAGATTATGCCGTCACCGCCCCTAGCAACATGGCGCTCAGGATGTTCACCATGCCAATGTATGGCGGTTACGAAGTCAGCGGCGTGTACTGGGGTTCCCTTGCAGACTTTAACGCAACGATTGCACCACTGGTTAATAATCTCCCACAAGACGGTATCTCCGACGTGCGTGAGTATGGGTTCCTCGATTTGCTCGTTGTCCTCGCGGGAAGTGTACCATTACCACAGCCAGAGAATTACACTGAGCACAATACTTTCGTAAGCCTACCCCCCCTCTAGTCTACTTTCGATACGTGTCAGGGCCGTCGTACTAAAGAAACCCCAGTTCACAAAATCCATCGTCTCCCCCACAAAACTAAACAGCGAGGCGCTGACCTCCTTCTTCAAATTTCATGGCGAAAACGCGGACAAGCCCCCGCTCTCCTGGTGGGTCCTCGCGGACTTATACGGCGGGCAGTATAGCGAAATCTCAGCCCAGGACTCGGCCGGTAGCAGCTACTATGTCCGTGACTCATTCTTCACATTCCAGCTGTACTCCGACCTCGGTGGCGCTACCGGCACCTACCCGGATTGGGGATTTGAGCTTATGGGCGAGTTGTCGCGGAGCCTGACCGATAAGCAGCCCGAGACGAAGTTTCACGCCTATCCGAATTATGTGGATCCGACGCTCTCGCCAGAGGAGGCACATGACCTTTATTACGGTACGAATTATCCGAGACTGAAGCAGTTAAAGGGGGTGTACGATCCGACGCTTTTGTTGTGGAATCCCCAGGCTATTGGGACTTCGTAGGGGGGGTATCGTAGGAATAGTTCCCCGTTGTTTTGAGAATATAATGTTGAAGGATGTAACATTTTGGGGGATTTATCATGGAGCGGGTTTCCTTTTCTTTTTGTGGGATCACCATTACATAGAAATCAAAAGCACATGAGGGGCGGTTGTCTAGCATACACCCCGGATTCCCTCATTAAGTTGACAGTGCCCCCACGATGGAAAATAGTAGGCACTTTTTTCACTTTAACAAATGCTGTCTTAGACCCACCACAGCGTTACCTGTGGTGTAATGGGTTAAAAGTGCTGGACCCAGACAGCTACAAACCCACATTTCCAACGACCCCCCTCCCCCCCAAAACAGAAGACCTACAAGTAATGAAAACAAAACAGAACCATAACTCTTACAGGGATAGGGTCCGGGCCCCCTCTGTAAGACCGACAGCCACATGCACAGATTATATCATACCAAGCACCTGCCATGACCCTTTCACAGACCTGGGCCATTTCACTCCACCACAAGTAATCGGAAAGGGCATCCCATTACTACCGGTCTTGAAGGCTACGCATCTCACAATGGAGTGATACGAGCTGGGGGTTTCGATTAACGTGTAGGGGGTTAGAGGGTTCGATCGCAGTTGCAAGAAACAGCATCTACCCACTCATCCATGGAGCTTCTTTTTCTTTCTCTTCAAGAATGTTTTGTGAATTCAGAGTTACGATAGTAATCCTCGGGTGGAAAAGAAATATTTCGCCACGACTGGTTAACTTAGTCGACGGAATTTCTATATTCCGGGGACATCATGCTCATGGTATGGTATATCCCCGCGAATTGCTGTCATCTTTAAGTACCCGTGAGGTAGCACCAAAAGGCGTGCCGACACCAGACCACTCACGAGCACCGTACCTGACGTTGTGAGGCCGTTCTGCCATGGAATCTACTGCTATCCCCGGGGTATGGATAACGTATCATACCCGGATGGTAATCCTCTGGGCCGCGAATTCTTGTCCATACCCCCCCATTGAAACCCCCGCTGATGGCCCGAATCCGCAACCGCGAACTATAACTTACATGATTGGCCTCCCAGAATTAATCATACCCGAGCCTGCTTCTATTTCCTGCGCATGTTCGCTCTAGCATAGAAATACTCTCATACAGTCTCTTGACCCCCGTTACTCAATAGCTACCTGGGCGGACTGTTGTGGAAAAGCTCTGAATAATGGACCGCGGACGGGGGGCATGGGAAGGCTCTCGGGATAGGGTGGGCTGAACTGTAATTATTTGTGGGCATACTTCTGTTGGAGACTGGCTTAGTTGGTATTATACTGGTATCTACTATATATTGTCCAAGATATAGAACCGTAAGGGACTATTTAGCATAAATACTTACATGCAGTGCGTAACTACTATCCCCAACCCCCCCAACCCAAGCTACTAAGAGATGATAGTGATTCATTCCCGAATCTTACCTAACCCACTACAACCTAGAATTGATGAGTTTAGCACCCTCCACGAAACTCGCGCCAAACCACTTGTACTGCTCCAAGAAAATACCCCGGGGCTTCCTTCAATCTGTTTTCGCCGCCGAACCCAAGTCCTTTAGAAAAATAACACATTTAGCTCTATTCGCCGCTCTACCTTTCAGGGTTTGAAATGCCCTCGTACCACGTGTATGGAGAGTGCGGGCTACTATTGGGCAAGGCACTCATTTTTCATCAATTAATCAGATCCTGATGGAGTTTGTCTCCCGTTTTTTCCGACCAGACGAGGAGTACTTTGCTAACAATCCGCGGGGAGATCTTCCAGGTTTTGATATTGGATAGGCTTCTAGATGGGTGCTAGCCAAGCCGAGATATGAATTTCCCATGGTCATTCCGATTGACTACGAGAGGCTTTGGCCTAGTGATACTTCATGATGCACTCGCTGGATAGTTCTCCTGGCGAGCTCCTCTCAAAGTAATTATCTTATAATCTAATTCTAGAAAGTTTGAGAAAATACTTTCTATTCTTAGTTGCCTAAGATAACGCAAGTGAAAACCATTGAAACGGAGTAAACTGTGGGATGTGTACTTGTCATGACTTTTCTCTTTCTATAGGTAGTTGACGGTCGTCCGTTCGCAGACTAGCGCGAAAGACACCAAACAAAAAGAAATCCGAGATGCAATAAACCTCAATCCCACGCTGGCCCCTAGAATGGAGCACACCCAACTCTTACAGCTAATAAGACAAACAGTCAAGAGATAATCTGCGCAATTCTCATATCTATCATCAGATCCTTGGCCTGGAGAGTGTGCCTGTTGAGCCTTTCAAAGAGTCCGGATAGATCCTTTCCTCCGTACCCTCTCTCCAATAGGGCGGCACCGCCGGGGTGGCTGGAAACAAATCCACCAACGTCATAAAGGAAGCCATGAACGGCTATGACAGGCTTCCCCTCATAAAGTAGCGGGATTTCGCTCAAATCTACCCGTGGCAACTCTTTCTCCGCATGCCCATTATCGCGACCAAAGGCTCGGGTTCTTGCCCTCTCTACTTCTTTTTCCGAGGCGGTACGCACGGATGGGATCAGGGAGGTGAACGCATGCAGGAAAGCTATAATCCACTTTGTCGGGTCCCAGTCCGTAGATTTGAAACCGTTTCGGTAGTCTGAGGGAAAAGCGTGATGAAAGTTATGATTCCCTTCTCCTAGTGCATAATAATTAGATCCACCCTCCCGGGTCGCCTGTAACATGGTAATAAAAAATAAAAAGCGAGCAATAGCAGTGTTACCTTGAGTCAGCATGGCTAAAAGCAGGTTCCCTCTTGCCGTCACCTCTATTGTATACTCCTGATGGCCAATATAATGTGCCATCGAGTTGACCAGAAATCTAGTTTTCATAAATAGTGAACATTTGTACTTCAAGACTCGTTTTTCCAGGACTTACGTGCAGTGCCAGATCATTACCCGTGGAATTATACCCCCATACAGGAGCCCTTCCCACGCGCCACCTAACCAAAAATGACCGATGGCTGTGGGCAGGGCTACGCAAGTTAGGAAGGCAAGCTCTAGAAAGTATCGATGCTGAAAGACCACGACTGGGTCTCTACACAAGTCTTCTTTTTGTACCAGTGGAAGCTTAGGGTACTTCGTTTTGTGAAAAATCCAACCGACGTGAGAGAAAAATAGGCCATTGGCTGCAGAATAGGGATCGGATTCGGTGTCGGTATAGCGGTGATGTAGGCGATGTCTTACCACCCACCATCTAAGTCCCGACCTTTGGTAAGCACAGGAAAGCTTCTCAGTTTTTCCCATTGTTTATAGATTGGTGGATAGTATTACCGGATGCTCCCCTGGAATCCCAAAGTACCAATCCCTGCCAGGAATATTCTCAGGGGTGCACTTGCAGTGAAGCTCCTATGGCTCCATAATCGGTGGTATCCTATACAAAATATTAGGAATTGTCGTTAAGGGGTTTAGGAGGTTGAATCAATACCGATGGTTATACCATACATGCCAACTTGCCAATTAAGTATGAGGTGAGTGAAGGTTCTCCACCCACTTGTAGGAGGATACCACCAGGCCAGAAGGATAAAAAGATGAGCGGCTAGAAATCCAATAGCATTCGACCACCATATGTCTCCTTTTGGCTGAGGCGTCCTGAGGGTTGGTGAGGTGATTGAGTTGGAAGGAGTGAGCCCAGCTCGCTCCACAATAACCATAGGATCACCACCGGATGGTGTTCTGTTTAGTTGGGTATTTCCCAAGCTAGGCTTTAATTCTTCTGCCATCGAGGCGATATCCTTGGATGACAATATTATCTGGTCCAGGGGTTCCTGCGTCTGGGCAGACATAGGGTCAGTGTTTGCCTGATTCCGGGGAATAGAGAATCGACCACTCACATCGGATGGATACAGCGCCTCCAGTGAATTGATATATTATACTACCGACCAATGGAATTATATCCACCTTTATGATATCCAACGAGCAGCTCTGGTGAGAGGGTAAGTACTGGGTAAGATAGGATGAGGGAAAAAAGTTGACAAAGGGTTTTAGAGAAGACGATACATAAAGGTTAATGTTTCAGGTATATGGGGTGTTTCTTTGGCGGAATGAAGGAATAAAGTTAGGAGGGTTGTGAAAGAGTAGTACGGGGCATTTTGAACCTGAGGGATTATGAGACAGCAAACCACTACTTATCACTAAAACGGGCAAGGGAGATTTTTTGGAGATTCTGTTGGGTTATATTCCACGGAATCCCAAATAAATCTCAGTAACTCACTTGAGTTGCCAATGTTCGAACCTCAACCGCCTCTCACTGTCCCCCTCCCCTCGATGAACCTCAGCGGAGAGAAACGGAGGTGTATGTATCCCAGCCAATTTAGGGCGCTGGAAGCATTGTGGGCCGAATCAAGGAGGGGTGAAGAGTAGTAAGAACTCACCGCCTTACTCCCGTTATGGTCAAGTGATGGCAACTTTGAATCTCACTCAAAATGGTGAAGCATTGGGCCGAATCTGTAGGCACCAGTTATTCAAGAACCCGCAAGACTCTGATTAACGATCAGGGATTGCTTACCGTTAGTCCTTAAATGGGAATGATTATTTCTTTTCCTGCTATCATCAGAACTCACAAATTTCATAACCCTTCCCCGCCTCATCACTAATATTTGCTCTTGGACTATGAATTAATCTTGTGCTTTCTTGCATCGACTCGCCTCTAGTACCGCCTCCCGACCTGGTTTATCTGATTTCTTCGAGTTTTGTACTTTCAGGTAGAGTGCTGGCACCCTGAAGAGGTGGGGCAGCGATCGACCATATCCCATGGCTGCCAGCCCAAGCCACGAGGAACCCCGGGAAACCGCATTACCTGCAGTAGCACCCTTCGTTCAGAAATACCTGGAATAATAGCCCGTGAAGCACAGGCTCCGCATTGGTAAAACCCTCATTTCTAGCACGGGAATAGGTGCTTCGTACCCAAGCCCTCGAAAAAGATGTAAGATATTGGGCCCGCACCCAGGTGGCTTGTGCCCGCGGGCAGGCGCTTGCCGTCCCCTTTGGTCACACTGGGGTGGGATTTGTTCCCGCAATTGGATCAATTGTTCCTACAACCCAACCTTGACCCTGTCCCCACGATCCGCTGATTTAGTGGCCTTGTGCCACTATAGTAAAAGCCCGTTAAACCTATCACTGGGGTTGTGCGGCGGGGATCACTGTGTGATACAAAAACAACGCAAGCTTGGCAGAGCGGGTTAAGGAAGCAAGCAATACAAGCATCAGTTAATGAGAACCCATAAGCTCAACTTCCCCAAACTACATCGAGTCCGGAAGACGCTATACTTTTTCGGCACCCCTTTCTCTGCTTCCAGGGTGGGATTCCTTTAAGAGATAGTGGATCCAACGGTCTTCTAGGGCACCTGATATATCGTTTTCTGGGAAGGGAATGCCTTCAAACCCTTTCCAGACTACCTAGCGGTCTCCAAAATCAAAAACCCCTTCTGTAGCCTGTGACATATGCTATATGCTTTCCTCCCCCCGCGACCGCCGATTCCTGGTCCTGCTTTGGCAACGGTTTGCGCGGTGCGTTTAAAAGCTGTGAAATTGTGAATCAGACGAAGGGATGGGAGATGCCGGCAGCGTGGACTCAAACATAGTTCATTCTAGTCCAGAGCCACCGTGGCAAGAGACTCCTCGCAAAGTACTAAAATTGTAGATATCCTAAAAGAAGTTTAAAGCTTCAAGCCCTATCATAGGCCACGGCTTGCCTGTTTAGCCCCGAGATGGCGGGACTCATAGATAGATGCAATCACAGAAGGTGCGGGGGCAGAAATTGTCATAATGAGTGATTTTGTATGAACCGGTACCATTTCCGGGGGCCACCCCTTCTGCCTACCCCTTTAGGGTTCGTGGGGTTTGGTAGCTATAGTACGACCTGTTTGCCGCTTAGGGCCTCCGCAATCTGTCGCATAACTTGTTTGAGCAGAAATGCCCAGCTCGGACACTACTTTAGATTCACTGTCTTAACCAAACTGCCCCCCCCCCCCCCACATCCAGATCTCAAGATAGCCCATAGTTGCTCTCACCAACCCGAATCAGCTGTTTTCTACGATTCCGGAGAGGGGGTGACAGATCGCCTTAGCTATAAGCGGGTGGGTTGCGCTGGAGCATGTGAGATGTTATTTGCTCTGTCAGACACCGAGGTCCCTAGCTATTTTTACAACACTTCCCACGAAATTATGCCGATACTTTATTAGCGTCGACCATTAGAGGGGTAGCCTTTCCTGGTGTTTGAAGAACCAATCTTTTCGACTTCCCAAGATAACTTATAAACCCCCTATCCTAGCGCCTGCAATGAACAAACATAGGCTGAAATAACAGAAAGAAAATTTTCCTTGAGGACGAGCAATTATCAAACTCCATCTCTATGGGCCGGGGTGACCTGCTTCACCTCTGACATGACGATATCTTTCTCGGCGGGTGTTACAAAATCCTCCTCTGTGAGCTCCGTGTCTTTGATGCGTCTCCAGATGACAGGGATTGCCAGAATCATTCCTGCTCCGCAGAGTCCCCACGAAGATCCGAACCTGAGCCTACGTTAGTTGCATCCCCTAACTGATATTGCAAATGACTAAGTTCAAAGGCAAAAAACTTACAGAGCCTCATAGCTGTACCCAGCAGCATCCAGCCGCCAGACAACGGCGGCTCCTGCAGACTGAATACCTTTGTAGAAGCCCGCAAAGTATGCGAGTTTCCGGGGCTCGTTGGAAAGGGCTCCCATCATCCAGTACGCATATGTTTGCCACATCTAAGGAAATCGTCAGCGATGTTTATCAATGTCATAAATAGCTGCCAGACTCACAGCATCCTGAAATCCGTAGACCATATAAAGTATAAGATACCAGGTAAAATCCTTGTCTGCCAGGTTGTTAGTGGGAAGCTATCCAAGACTGTTCTAAACTCCCAAGAGGGGGACTACCAAAGACATCGATCGCAGGAGCATTATCTGGATACTTATCACGGGACGAAGCTAACAAAGGCTTCAAACCACCACCCCACTAAGGAAATTAGTGATATCCGATAAAATCCCGAACATGAGACTTACGATACTGTTTACAGCGATAAACAGGATAACCCAGCCATAAATTGCTCGCTTGCGTCGGCCAATCCACTGGCTGTCTAAGAAGAATCCGAAAATCAGAGCACCAAAGATTTGGGCTAGCCAGTACCACAAGTTGCTGCTTATGGTTAGGTCGGCAGAGTATGAGCATTGCGTGGGAACTTACGTAAACGTGCGACCACGAAGATTGAAGTAGAAAAGCTGATAGCAGTTCTGTTGATATGTATAGAACCAGTTGCTAGCCCAGAAGAATGGGAAGAGTAGCAGGATATAGGTGTCGGTCTTTAGCGTTTCCCAAAGGCCACAGATCTCACGCCTAACCAAAATGTAAGCAATTGCAGGGACAAGAGGGGAGATATGCTTGCATCATTGAGGGGTGGCGAATACGTTGAACACGGGTCCCATCCTTTCGGATGATCTTCTCTGGGGGGACAAGGAAGAATGCAAGGACTGCACCGCAGAGCATGAGGACTAGGAAACCGACATATGTGCCATCTTTGACAGATCCGCTATCTGGAGTGTCCCAGTTGGTAGCTAAATTTAGGAGGTTAGAAAAATATGCGTATTGGTGAGATTGGGGAATCCTACCGATGGGAATGCATGACCCAATAACACCCCCCTGCCTTCGTTAGCTTGTAGCAACAATTCTAGGGAGTGGAGAATTACCATATTAAAGATGGCCCAAAAAAGTCCGATATACCGACCTTTCTCACTCTCCGTAGGATAGGACTAGTCACGTTAGCCCCCCATTGCGCCAGGTAATTCACGGGCCCTACCATCATTACAGTCCCTTGGGCACACCATAAGAGCCCGGCACACACACCGAGGAAAGCGCCGGCGAAGAGGACAAATCCTTCGTTCTTGGTGTGGTTATAACACAGAAAAGATGCCGAATACATTGCATAACCAAGGCCTCCGAAGGCTAAAGTGGCTTGCGCGCCGACTATCTCCAGGTTACCATAAATAATGCTTTTCGGCGCGATCGGAGCGACCACCTACAATAATTGAGAATTGTTCCAGCAGTAAAGCCAACAAACGCAAATGTTGTATACAATGCCACATTTGCATTGGATTGAACTTTGCTATCAACCTGGCCACCAGCACCCAAACTTCTCTAACTTTAGCTTTCAAATCCAAAGATACCGGGCCTATGGCAGCATACCCGCTCAACGCGTTGAACATCCCAGGGCAGAGGAAACAGACGAAGCCGGTGAGCATCACTGCGAGCCATATTAGCCCTTAAAAACCCAGAACACGAGAAAAATTAGACTAAACGAACCTTGGGCCAGCGGAGAACGCCATGGCGGTAACTGAATGCCCAAGATCTTTATGCCCTTCCTTTGATACAAAAGATCCTCATGAGATGTTTCCGTAACCGCCGGTGCTAGAGGGGTAGCCGTTGCCATCGTTTCGCCTCCAGTCATTCGTAATCGTTTCGCAGTCCTTTCCAAAACCCGCTAAAGATGAGGTTAAAGGAGAGAAACAAACAAACCTCCGGGCTGGGATGTGGGGATAATATACAAATATTCTATCTGGGTGGAACTTGGCCACAATTTCCGTGTTGCATGATGGCATGTGATCCATTTGTGGAAGCTCTGGATATCCTTGCTCTTAGATAAGAATATAAAAATATCAGGCCAAAATTTCATGCGTCGTTGAGTTGCATTCCCGTCTGGGGACAACGGTTGTCGAAGCTTGGGAGCTGATCGGCAGGACGAAACCAATCTAATTGGCTGCTCAAGGTGCATAAGGCGGAGGACCCTACTAATTCGGAAAACACAGCCAGGCGCGGGGTCCGCACCCCCAGTTTACACGATTAATCTGAACCAGTAGTTATTATCATTTTTGCTAGGAACGCTCGATGAGTAGATCATTAATACTAAGGCTCCGATTTTCGAAAAATCGGTGCCAAAAATATAGCTCAAGGCTCAATATAATTTTTATAATGTTTTAATAGGCGCCTCGGTGAATTGGGTGAGTTGTCATGGTTCCCTTTTTCACACCCAATTTTGACCTTTTAGGAGTGAAAAAAGCAACATACGTTAATTTCTTCCGCCACCGGCACTCAGGTAGCGTATCACCAACCTCCTAACAGTCGCACGGTGCTTTGGATACTACCACTCCACTTCAAGTACCCGGAATGGTGAAACATTCCCAGAGCATGCAGCAAAAGGTGGGGTAACTTATCGCACATACCAAAATATTTCGGGAGCACTTGAGTACCGCACTATAATTGGAATGCCGGTGGTCGAGCTGAGCGCCATGCACAGTCGAGAATTCCCTACTTTGGGGGAGCACAAAGCAGAAAAAGCGCCCTCACAGCCCCTCTGAGAGGCTGAAGAAACAAATGATTCTAGGTTTTATTAGAGACAACTCAACAACTTAATTCTGTCCGATTACTCTAGTTTTTGCGGTATTGGGGGGTTCTTCTGTGTGTATGGACTAAACTTGAGAGTTGCCTTGTGCGATGAAATACATGGACTAGGCCACGGATGGAGAAATATAGATTGTGAAGGCTAGAAGAAATACTCTAGCGGTCAAACTCTATCACACTGAATAAATTTATATAGCTACCTAGAATAGTGGCCATTCTTCCGTTTAAACTAAGTTATAGTACCAAACGAGCATGGCATTATAAGGTTGCAATTACCTGAAGCCTAGATTATGGAATCACCTCTTGCCGACCAAGCGCATCGCTTGCGTTGCTTACATTCTCGGGGCGACATACGGTACTGTACAATTTCACAGCTTGGGCCAAGGACCTGCTCTCCACAGGACCTTCCTGTAGCGCCCTTGATTAATGGCATTAGGAAGGTAGGAGACAGTTGCTCCTGACGAGAAGCTAGGGTTCACGTTCATAGCTCCCAATAGAACCTTCCTATTTCTAACAAACTATGGACAGCCCCGGGATATGTTATTATGGTGCCGTTCATGCCAGTGTCGATATGCAGGGAAGCTATTCTTTCGGTTCTACTTCCTACTTACCATTCCAACCAGTTCCTTTACCCGTATGATAATTCACACGATGCGATGTGTAAATGCCGGGTTGCTTTATCAAACACCAGGACAGCTTACCGTACGAGTAATCAATATCATAGAATGGCCTCACCGCTAGGAGGATTACAAACGATGGGCGAGGGAAGCTACCGGTAGCTGTATCCCACCTTCCACTTAGGTTCCATGCATAAGTGCGCAAGCGACAAACTTATCCGGTGGGAAAAGCTTTTTTTTTTTACCTTTCTAGTCAAGAGCTTGGAGGAAAGGGTACCGGTAGTCAATCTTTCATTCCCGATACGGATACAAGTACAGACGATCATTGATCTGCGTGCGGCGTGGCTCACCCGAATAATTCCTTTTTCCCTCAGTTCGAAGAGCCCGGTATGGTGATTTAAATTTACCCACACATCCTCACCTTCCCGACGCAAGCTATAAAGAGCGTTGGAACGGGGTCAGACCGCCCCAATCGCCTACAAGGATTTCGCCTGAGCCCCATCATGCTGAGGCAAGCTTTGCCCTTCCTTGGAGTGAGATTAGGCACCGCCGCCTAATCCGCCCCCGAAATTTAAGCGACCCCTCTGCCCAGCCTAAGCGAAACCGCCTCTATGAGCCCTGCTAGGGTTTTGCTACCAAAATGGGCTCTCGCCATCTCTGATTCAGAAATTAGAATAAACGCCGTAACTCGTCAGTTAAGCTCCACCGGGAGGGTGTGGTTTATTCTTTTCGATAGAAACTGGGAATTGCGGGAAGGATAGCTCCATTACATAAAGTGCGTTTTTATGAGTGGTGTAGGCAATGGAGGGCTTTAATCCTTATGAACTCTAAACTGGTGAAGAAGGATTGAGCTAAAGTTGAGCTGAAAACCCTTTTTAATCTTGCGAGAGCTCGCTAGTTGCTGCTGGATAAGCGATAGCTGTTATTATGAGTGGCTATGGGTAGCCCGGTGAGGTTCCCCGCGGCTCAAGGAAGGATATCAATCCCGAGATCCAATATTATTGCGTTCTCAGCAAGGGGGCTCATCACCTGTGCTTAGTTGGTATTTTTTTGACACGGGCCGTTTTCGCAGGGCTGATTCCGGGCTCATACGGCACCGGTAGCGGTCGAACGCTGAGCGGCGCTCATCCCAAGCAAGAAGTACCCGAGCACTGAGACGTGCAGTTTACCACTCCATGCATTCGGGCAGCTCTTGCCTAAGGTGGGCACTATCTAGTAGCTACTGTACCAGATTCGGCGGAGCATTAAGATCTTCAACCAGGGCGCGGTAGCTCTTTAACCTAAAGCTCCTTTGGTCTCGAAATTCCTAACACTTCTACTGGAGGGACTCCTACGACTGGTGATCTTTTGTCAAGATACTATTGCCTGATTTCAATCCCCAAAGGATTTCAACTACCACCCTGATGAGAACCGCAGCTCTACTAGATTATATAGTGAATTGTTCTCTACATACCAATAGAGATAAAATAGGAACATCTTGCACTTTCACCGAGAAATCGGGATTTAGAAGCATCTCAAGCCCTTCGGTAGGAGTGTAAAAATGCCCGGGAATGTTAATTACTGCTAAATTCTTGGCAAAAACGGTCAAGATATTTGGTAAGGGATTAATCCGTAATACTTGTAGCTTCACGCCTGGTAAATTAACATACCATTCTTTGCCTAGAATGCACATTTTTCAGCTCCTGCTGCGGGTGCCCTCCACTGCCCAAAAGAGCGAGGATGCAAGGAGCCCCAACTTATTACCTTGAGCGAGTTAATCAGGCAGGAGAATCCCCGAACTAAAGTATTGCAACCCTACACTTCGGAGAGCAGGGGGAACACGGCATGCTTACCGCAGCGATCATACAAGGTAATTAATGTATTTTCACTATAGACAAGTACCTACTTAAATTTTATCTATTTTATATCGGTGAGGTGGAGGTGGAAGGGAAAGGCTAATTGCTGGCATTGTGAGTTGATATTTTCGTCCGGGTGTTCGCTTGCTTATCGTGGCTTATTACCATTGTCTTTGAAACGTTATGGAGGGAGGGAGGGAGAGAGGGGGTGGGGCACGGCATGTGCGAGTATGGTATGGCTCGCATAGCTACACCCTCTGCCAGATCCTATGACATGCCTAGTTTTCAACCCTCCAGCGGCGTGGAGAGCGGAGAGGGTTAGGGTTTCTTCCCCTTAGTGCTTTTCTCCCACTCCCGAAACACCATCCTGTCACTCGATCCGATCCTATCACTCACTAGGGTATCCCTAATTTCGTGGCTACAAGTACCCACACTTCTCCGTAAATTAGTATACTTGTACGGTGGATTTTACCTAAATCCAGTTAATAGCTACGCCTACATTTATCCATAATCTAATGTACAAACTTACTATGGCGGATCCCTCCATCCCACCCACCCCCACACGTCTATACATCCATCGCGTCATTCTCTCCCATCACCGTAACTTACCTCTAACCTCCCTGTCCCTACTCAACGCCTCAGCCGCCAGTATCCGAACCCCCCGTTTCCTGAACCTGATAGGTTTTGGACCAGAGATTCGCATTCTGGCCGTTAGAGAATCCTCAAGTCTGATACTGGTACGATGAATTCCTAGGTCGGAACCTCCCTTTTGCTTCTGCGGAGGGATAGCCGAGCAGTGAGCTGGGAGGAAGGTGCTTCCGGCGATATATCACGCTATGGACCGCTCTAGGCCTAGTTCGACTGGGAGCTTTGTTGATTACTTGAAGAGTGTGTTTAACTCTCGCTTAATCTACTCCAGACTCCAGCGTGGTCGGAAAATCTAGATGAAGCCCATGCGACTACTGTAACTCTCCTGCTGAACAGCTAGATTGGGAGTAGGAGAGTGAAGGGGACTCCTGTGCTACCGGCTATCAGTAGTACGTCCTCGGTGCTAGAGCGCGGCACCGTGAGTTGGTACGACCAGCAGAGTTTTGGGGATACCCTGCCTCACATGTAGAGGGCTGCCTCCCACATCTGCAGGTTTGCCCTTTGGGCAGTCTATTATAAATAGGCCCCTGTTGCCTCCGGAACTGGGCGGTAGGTAGCCTGGCATGGGGGTGGCCTTGCAGGAAGCTGAGGGTTGAGAGGTTACGAAGAAGTGCTGCCTGTTGGAAATATTACCTCAGTGTGATGATTGGTATGGATATGTTCGGCCAACTGTCAGGCAACTTGGGACATGCGAATCTAGGAAATAGCAATGATGGCCATCAGATTGATATCCGGATATTCACACTGGTTACAACTATAAGTGCGGCAATCTCAAGCACGTCTATAGGCAACCAAGCAAGAAAAGAAATCGTCTCTCTCTCTCGTTCTTTCATTGATTAGTCTCATTACTTTACGCTTCGACTCCGGCCTCTTCTGCACGACCTCCGACACTGCAGATCGCAGATGCCGAGTGACGACTGGTGATTCTGGGTTACTGCTGTGGCTTCAGGGGGCTTCCGGAGGGTTAGGCTATCAGCGGCGGCGCGGGCCGATTTCTGGCGGGGTGTTAGTTGGTGGGAGAGGGGGAGAAGGGGCAATGGGGAAGGGAGAAAGGGGGAAAGGTGGGGGGAATTATATCCGTCGGGGAATTTTAATTGGGGTGGGTCAATATCACTGTGGCGGGTCTACAGCACTGGTTGAGGAACATTATCACTATACTCGCGATCCCTAATACCACCATTAATGCCACTTCCCACTCACTGAGCAGCAGTATAATACCACCCCACCCCCGAATCTCCGGTCGATGCCCAACACCCTCATAACCCCATTCGCATAATTCGCCCCCCGGGGAAAACAAAAACACATGTTCAGCAATACCAACTACCCCTTCAAACTATCCAAGCACATTCACGTGACCAGCGCCTGCGCAGCTATACCTCCCAGATAAAGTGCCGCCCCTGTAAGCCATCATTGCAGCTCCCCGGCTCCCACCGGTGCAGCCTTCTGGGGAAAACGGTTGAGCCGGCGATGTGAATGGTAGCCGGAACGAAGACAACGCGCCGGAGTGAGCAGTGCAGGAAAGTAGAGCCCCAGTATGGCATACCATATTAGCAGTTGTACGGGAGGCTGGTATCATGGGTGTTAGGCTGTGTGGTAAGGGTTGGGTGAGCCAAGAGCAAAGCTCAGTATTCATATGCTTCTTGTTATATAGTCTCGGTCGTAGCTAGGAAACATATCAAGCTAGTTCCAACGTGCTAATTTAACTTGTAACTTACACATGAGACCCTAAGTTTGCTGTAGAGGAGACAAATTTTGTTCCTGAATCCTATCGGAGTAACATATGCTTCACTCCGTCTGCAATGTTAGCGGTAGTGGCAAAGAGTTTAGAGATGCTAGTCTACTAGTAGTGAGAACCAATGCTTTTGCAAAGAAAATGGTGAGTGGATTGAGCGGAGATCATAAAGGGAATTTTCAAAAAAGTTCAACACTATCTCTGTGTTAAGCTCGGTACTTAGCTAAAGACGCACCAAGAACCCCGGGGTTTCCTACTCCACGCTATCCTAAGTCGCCAACACCCCAAGCAGCCCAGAAGAGACACGATGGACTTACTTCTGATGGGGCAGTCAATTGTGATCAAAGAGTTTTCCTCGGTTGGCATATCAATACTGCCATACCTCCCTTCCCGAATTCCCTTCTTGAAATACCAGTAGTCCTTGAATGGTGTAGTCGTAATCGGCCAGGCGCCAAAAAAACCACTCGAGATTGAGGCCCGCGCAAGGCAAACCCACCGGAATTACCCTCTGTTCGGGTAGACTAAATGTGTTTTCCGAGAGATAAGACAGGTGTGAACTTGAGCTGGTATATCTTGAAACCTCAACAACGGTATGACTACCGCGTATAATAATCATATTCCGACAATTAGGTTTGTATAATCAATCATTAAGGCTACCGTAGAAGAGTGCTACCGTAGTTTATTGGATACCCCAAGCCTTCCAGTTCTCTCTCCTTTGCTATTCCCGAGCCAGCACACCGTCTATCAAATAGCAGCACCCCAGCCTGCTAAGGGTCGGATGATCCAATACTTTTCACACAAGCCCTCCCCAAAGCCGACTAAGGAAACTCAATCCATATTCCCGCTTGATCTCTTGGTGGATCACTGCGCTTAGGAGATTTTGTTAAGAAAATAACGAGATCTGGAAAGCGCCCTTCCTTAACTAGAAATAGGTCACCAGAGATCCAAATGGGCCTTATCTACCAAGCTCCTAGGCGTGAGGACCAACTACCGTAGTAGCGTACCGGTACACGAGTAATCATCACCTGCTGACAACGAGCAGAATATCATATGAAAGAGTTTTCTTTAGAGTTATCGAGATGGCAAATTGTAAAGTAAATTTTTAAAAAAGAAACCACCAAATGTACTAACTACTGTGATTTTTATTAACAGTGGATAAAGGTGGAAGACCAAGAGTACTGTACTCGGGGGTGCATGAAAGTCTTTTACATTTTGTGGCGCAGTTCGGCACAAAGTGATAGGGCAGATTGGGTGTGGACCATGCCAGACAACTCTTATCACTTTGTGCCACCCAGCGCCACAAAATGTAACAGACTTTCATGCACCCCCGAGTACAGCGACAGAGGGTATTAATATCATATATTTATCCTAGATGCACCTAACCGGTATATATCTAGCTAAAACAAACAATCAAAACAATCAAAACAAATAAAACAAAAATAAAAACAATCAAATAAAACCACCACCTCCATCATCATTTATACCCATCGCAGCAAACACCAACAATTTATCCCCATCATCATCACCAACAGCATCACATTCTGTCAAAAACTTCGTCCACACGGCATGCCAGCATCCTGAGTTCTTAGCAACCCGTATGTGCCTGGACATCCAGGATTTCCGGTCGCAATACGTGCCAGTACATCCCGGGCAATGTACCTTACCAGGATCCGGGGAGGCCACCGGTTTCCATCACGTAGCAGCCAGCTTGATCTTCTCAGCCAGATCGAAACGCTCCCAAAGTAACTTTATGCTGTGCCAGAAATGTGTCTGACCAATCTGACGACAAAGGAGTATCGCCAAAAAATGTGTGTATCTTGCATTCTTGCTCCAAATGCCCGCCGAACACACTGGGCATGATGTACAGTCTTCAGGCACAAAGTACAACTGGCGTGCCAGGTTGACAGCAGGCAGGAGGCACAGAGTCTCCGAGTGGACCAAACCACAGTCATCCCATTTATATGTTGGCGAAGTCACATCATAACACATGAAGTATCAACCTTTCCGGATAATACACACTATACCGTCAAATGGGTTACCGTAGGTCAGATGAATGTTACCGTTTCGGGCAGTGTTTGAAGGAATACCAAGCCCAGGCATGTCATGGAGCCATATCCACCTGATCCACGGCCGAACCTTCTTGTTGTCATACAGGCATCCCACATCCAGTCTGCCATCCAGGTATCGTGTGGATGATGTCCAGTGGTGTCTGTCTTCCTTGTCGACACAATCATCGTGACCTGTCATCGCAGTACAAGACCTTATGCGAATCAGGGCATAAAAGTCAAGTCTCGACATTGTACGAACATGCTGATAGTTCAAGGGGGCTGTGGGATAGTATGAGTATCCCTCAGCCGTATGCCGCAACCTCCAGGATGCCATCCTATTCTCGTGTATCTTCTCATACGAGCAGAACATCAGCAAAAAAAACACATGCATCTGATGCGCCCTCATTGCGTCCCGTGCATCCTGTGGGTCCTGAGTTCAGTTCCAGCGTCCGTACGCTTCCCGTGCGTCCTGAGTCCGTCCCCAATGCCCGCACGCCACTATTGCGTCCTGAGTTGCGCAGCAACACTCCCTTGCATCAGGACTTGACGTCCCCCCTGTTCTCCATATCCCAGCGTCCTGACGCTTTCAATTCGCCAGCCCCTTCCGGAAGCCGTCAGGATTATCATACTCCTACCCCTAGTCTCCTGGCGTGAACCCTGTGCCAGCCCTGCGCCCGCCAACGTCCTGTGGCGTCTCTCGAGAGTAGTCATCACTGGCACGTTTAACTCATGTATTAATTATATATTTTCTTCATACTAGTACACACTATATATACAGCTTGCCATGGCACCCGATACACGCCTTCACACATATCCATCATACCCCCGTTTGTATAACTAATAAATCTCGTTAAACGTCCTCAAGTCGATACGGCTGTTGACGAGCCAGCGCAGGTCTCCCTCTGGAATGAGATGAGCCAGGCCGAGAATTGTCCCTATGTGTAACATGTGTACATGTTCCGGTAACGGTACACAGGAGCGGGCAGTGCAGGATCTCCTATGTTTAGTTGATTTATATTTGGTTTATTTGATTTGATTTCAGCTCCGCCACTGTCTCTGAGTCAGTT
>Ga0307509_10001700_pt1 | contig 36789 bp, 38 predicted proteins | sample 10_EM_MG_FD_202245 | JGI IMG/M metagenome (GOLD analysis project Ga0307509, IMG submission 202245) | Populus trichocarpa ectomycorrhiza microbial communities from riparian zone in the Pacific Northwest, United States - 10_EM | ecosystem: Host-associated > Plants > Roots > Unclassified | place...
CCTCACATCACCAATGCAAGAAATGCAGATTCTAGGTTGACATGAAGAGATCATGGTTTCGAACGGTCTCCACTTTCTGTCTTTGTGTGAGCATGGGACAACCTACTTCTCATAGTCCATCCTTTTGGGGGGTACTAGGAGGGACTAGGAGAGGGAAAGTGAGAACAAGACCAACTAGAGGGGACTACATCCTAATGTTTGGACTTTGTGTACTAGCCAATTTGAGATCATTCATCTCTGCAGCAATTCTTTTCACTTCATGAGATATTCACTCGTACCTTTCCCTGGTGTCCTTCGCTGTCTCTCATCATCTCCACAGTTCCTCAACCATCCCTGCCGATCCAGAACCACCCCCCACCTTCCCCCACAGTTGACCGCCCATGCGCTGAACAAACATCTTATATATCTTATATTCTACTTCGCCAAACCCCCCAGGAAGAGGACGAGCCGTAGGCCCGGGGCTGCTAGTCTTCTATACTCATAAGGCCGGTCGAACGAATTCCGAATTGTTGTTTGCTGCCCCTCGGGTATAGTGAATTAGATCTATAGTTGAGGCGAAGGAGGGGAAGGAAGAGGATAGTACAGTAAGGGAAAGGAAGGGGGGAACCAGAACGCATACTAGAGACGGTACCACACGAACGAAAGAGGGCCGCGGCGGCCCAGTACGAGACCAGGAAGCGAGGAAAAGAACGGTCAAGCGAGCTGTACAGTACTTGTATAGGTACCAAACGCTAGTGCAAGGAAACGAGTGGAGAGGGGGCTAGAAAGAAATTGCAAGCCATCTGATCCATCACTATCTAGGCCACTCCCAGCCCTTAACCCCCCCCAAGCTCCTGGCCCGCATGAAGGTTGTTCAAATACCTTGGAGACGCTGATTTCATTTCTGTCGGCAGGCCCCAAATCAGTCCTGCAACTTCCTGCGAGCCCAACTACCCTGCGCGCTGTGTAATAATATTCTCCGAATTTATCTGACCCTTGTCAGAAATTATCCACATGGCCACCCCACCTCAGTATAATGATGGACGCAAGTCCCCCGGCGGCCGAAAAGCCCCCCATGCCCTGACGACCACCCTTTTCAACAAGTCCAAAAAGAGCGGAGAAGCAAAGAGCCCGACCATACCGTCTCCAACAATGAGAAGCAACTTTCCACCGGGAGCTGGCCAAGGCGGGGGAAGCGACGATTTCAGAACGGAGCCTATATCTATCCCTCAATCCCCTAACGTCGCATCCAACAGGCCGAAGAAGCTTGCCCCAAATTCCTTCAACACCCATTACCGAACCATATCAAGATCAATGAACGACCTGGGGAATATATTTTCTCGAGGGAGGTCTCCACCGAACCGGGAGCCTTCCCCACGGAGAGGCGGTAGTGGCCCGTTAAACCCGCTACCTGAGGGGAGGAAGAAAGGCGCACCTGACTCTTCGCCACGGCTCAGGCCAATGGAGAGTGGAAACGTTCCATCAATTTCTGTTATGCAGCATGGAGAGCACTTTCCTAAAGATCAAATTGTGAAAGAGGGATGGATTAATATGATTGATTCTTTATCAGTTAAGAAGGGTCCGCTCCGGGAAGCTTGGAAGTTACAGCATGCCGTAATAACCGGTGGACACCTTGTGTTGTACAAGCCTTCATCTAGTCTTCACATCAGAGCCTTTGACTTAAACGCAGTCCCATTAAGTCCTCCTAGGCCGCAGAGTGCCCCGGCAACTGCATCCCCTACGTTCAATGTCTCTGCCTTGCGCCACAAGAGCACCTCAAGACACCCAGAGATCGTTGGCGATGACCACGGAGGGATTAAAGGAGGAACTGTAGAAGCTTTGTGCCACGAGCTTATCTTTACGGAGAATGATGACTTTGTGCAAGGGGCGACTAGAACCTTACCTGGGTGGACGAGCCCGGAGACAGCTTTATCAGTTTTGACAGAGCTCTCAACTTTGAAAGACTTATCCCCCAGGATCGCACATGTCCTAAGTTTGTTGGTGGACTCCGCCCCTGGATTGCTCCTGGAGCCTGGTTGCTACAACACTGCTAGACTTTTGATTGAGAAGGGAATCACGCCTCATAGCCCAGGGCTTGCTAGAGACCTCAGGGCGGGAATTGAAGCTAGAGCCGCAAGTTTACAAGAAGAGTTGAGCTTGTTAAGCAACTCTAATAGAGGTAAGCCGGTGCCTGGCCCCGTGGTTCTGGGCTTTGCTCACCCATTGGCAGAACCGTCTAGCCCGCATCCGGATGCCTTTAGTACCCTGTCAACAAGTCTTACCACCGATGAGTTCATGCGGGTTAACCCAGAGATATTCGCTGCCCAGGTTCACTTATTCCATTTGAGGTATCTGAGGGTCTGGAATCCCGAGAACGATATATCCCTCTTGCTTGCTTCCCCTCACTTACCACCGCCCGTGCATCGTAACCCCTTGATATTTACTACTTCCAATATGCATTTCCTTGGGGATAGGGTGTTATACCAGGTTTTATCTGGTGATTCAGCTTTGTCTGTGGATCGTCGTGCGTCAGTTCTTTCCCAGTGGCTGAAGATTGCCAATTTGCTACGGAAGAGGGGTGATACGGCTGGATATGTGGCAATAATAATGGCCGTTCTTTCGCCACCTATCTTGCGTTTGAGGGAAACTTGGAGCCTAGTTGAGGGTTCTTTGTTTGAGGATATAGGATATGGCGGAAGTCTTATGCGGGTTTTGGAACGAAGGCGGCTGGAGGAAGGCGAGAGTAACTGCGAAGGCTGCATATTAGTTCCTGATGAGGGTAGAGAAGAGATATCCTTCGAGGAAGTTGTGCCGTATTTTGGAGACCTGTGCCATTGCATGGACGAAGCGTATGAGAGCCGAGTCCGCAATGTGGAGTATCCTAAATTCGTTGAAGCGACGGACACTATTTCGAGAGCCTTGAAGAATTGGAGAGCGGCATGGGCCGACACTAGGCCGCATTACAAGGCAGGGGGGACTAGAGCTTCGAAAGAGGTGGAGCAATTGCAGAAGTGCTTGAGTGCTCTCAATTTGAACAACACAAACCCATCCTCTATTAACTCAACAGCATATTTTGATATGTCTCTGGCTTGTGAACCGTCCTCGACTGGGGCCTATCTACTATCACATTATCACCAACGTCTCCCTTTGAGCACAGGTGCAAATGTGCCACTTGTATTCACGGATGTACTCCCTAGCTTCTCACTCTTTGCGAGGGACGACGCCCTGGCGATCTCAGGCACCCTCCACAAAAAGACCCCAAGCTCTGGATTGGCGTCACCTAGTTATGGTCCCGGGGGGCAGCAGACACACCACCATCACCATCACCATCACCACCATCATAACCAGCCTGGGCCCTCCCAGTCTAACCAGAACCTGCGCCCACCCACCTCGTCATCTCATCAACCATCACTTAGGAGGACACTGTCTTTCCCGCCAGCAAAAGATACCGCTCAAACAACTGGGTATGATGAATTGGATTTTACGACCCGAGAGCGCACGGCGGGCTTGCACGGTGGGGATAATGAGATGCTTCGTGCGATTAGAGACGTTGCCGGTGTAGGGCAGCAGCTTTTCTACTCTAAGGATGGCGAGTTGGTCCTGAAATCAATCACGGACGACGCCAACACTTCCAGGCCTTCGAGCGTGATAGAAACTACATCTAAGAGGGTAAGCGGTGCATCTAGGAGAATATCTGCCCAATTCTACAGTGACACTGCATCTCCCCGCGTGTCTGAACAGTTAGATGGTAGTATGCCACCCACGCCTACTCGTGCAGAATTCGCGCTAGATGACCGCCGCTACCTGCCCGTGGTTCCTAAGGGAGGAACTCTTGAGCGATTGGTAGATATCCTGGTTTTGGGCGTGGAGGACTTTAGTAGACGGATGAATGGGTCGAATCCGGTGTCCACCGCTGAGAATGCGCCCCTTCTTCGGATGAATATGGATGTATTTACGATTACTTTCTTTGCTACGTTCCGCAGGTGTGTTTGGCCCCATTATCTGCGCTGGCCCGACATATGGCCTAGATCGGTACTGATTCGGTTCTAGCTACTGCTCGCCCATTGTTTTGATTGATTATCTTAAGAAGCGCCTATTAGGTTCCAAATCGGCAGCTACAATTTCGGATAACGAAAGCGATGATGTTGTCTTTCCCGATTGGACGGGCGTCGATCACGTTAGCGACGAGTCAATCGATTGGAATCTCGTCGCCAAAATCCATATGGGGATTCTTGAGGCAATGAACACTTGGATATCGGAGTTCTTTATTGATTTCCACTGCGATCAGTCGCTCGGGGACTCATTCATGTCTTTTCTGGCTATTGCATCAAAGGAGCTCGCACACTGGAAACATCTAGGACCAGAGCATGGGTACCTCCGTAGACAGGCAGATCAGATCAACAGTCTTTGGTATGATGTTAGGGGAAAGTTCTCCAATCTTAATTTCTCGCCTTTACGCTACCCAACTCAACAGATGAGTTCGCCGCGTGGGGGGCTCCAAATCCCGCCATTGACTAATATACCAGCTATTGAGGACTTTGTCGACTCATTGGAGGCGAAGGTCCTGGAGTCATTCCGGATGGTAAAGCTTGTTGACTGGATGACAGCGTTTGAGATATTTGAGACGCAGAGCGCCGAGTCTCTTGGTTTTTTTGTCCCCAAGGTCGCACTTCTCTCTCACGAAGATGACGAAGTCCTTCAAGATATTTTCTTCGTATTGAGAAATGCTAGACGGGGTAATTCAGCTACCACTCTACACGAAACATTGACAAGGCCCTTGCGAGAGCTTTGCAACCTGCGTTCGGACATTACTAGCTGGGTTCTTGCGCAAATTATAGACCCCCAACTAAATGCCGACCGAAGAGCTCACCGTATTGCAACACTTCTCAGATGTTTGACAATATCCCGAAAGCGCATGTCAGGGATGGACCTTTATGAGGACACCAGAGGCGGGACCCGACAGCAAGTTCCGTCTCTGGTTGCTAGCGCAATCGCTGCAGCACTTATCAGGCCTGAGAGTCGAGCCTTTAGTTATGCATGGATGATGGGAGTGAGGATGACGGCTGGAGCAGTGACTCAAATTGACACCCTTGAACAGATCATTGCCGAGGAACTTGAGGGAATACGATCCTTAAACCCGCTTACCCCCTGTGTGGGATGGATAATCGAGAGGCTACTTGAGATTGTATGTTACGTGCCAAACATGGTTGTCGAGAATAACCGTTTGATCAACTTTGACAAACGCCGTTATGTCTACAACTTTATTAATAATTTCACACATGTCAGTTCCGAGACGCCAATTGATGAACACCTTTCGGTCTGCGCAGACATTTCATTGCCATATTTTCGTCTTCCCGAAATGCGAACTCTAAGGGAATTGGCTGCTAAGGAAAACCACCCTATCAGACAAAGCCGGGTCAAGGTGTTCTGGAAGTTACTGCACCAAGAACAAGAGAAGCTTAGGCGTGATGCGAAGCAACGTGATGCGATTGAGAGACAGCAGCGTCAACAGCTCCGTGCAGAACACCGCCGGCAACCCACTTCTCTGAGCCTCCAGCCTGCTGACAAGAGGAGCAATAAGAGACTGGGTGTAAATTCCATCTTTAAAGCCGTACGGCCTATCTCGATGGCGTTGGGTGGGTGGACTCCTCCCCAATCTTCTGCGCGGACGGTCGCTCCCACGGACTTGCCTGCGTTGAAAGCTATTGAGCACGGGAAAAAGCCGTCAACCACTATTGACTTGGCCAGCGTGGCTTCAGTTTCTTGTCCCAAGACAACTCGCGATAGGCACATCTGGAAAGTCCGCACAGATCATGGGTTTTCGTATCTCTTCCAGGCCCTGTCTGAGAAAGATCTGGAAGGATGGCTTCGGACAATCGCGAGCATCCGCGGCATCAACACCACTGATGCCACGGAGTCCATCGATGGCCTTACTGTTCTCTCCCAGAATCGTGTCCCTCAGCCTGTGTTCGGCGTGTCTTTGGACGACTTATGTAGGAGGGACCATGTGAAGGTGCCTGTTGTGATTGAGGCTTTGCTCTCTGAGATTGAAACTCGAGGTTAGTTTTTGACGAACCAGTTACTGCGCAGCGTGAGAACTAATGAGGGTGCCATTAGGCATCGGCGAGATTGGCATCTACCGTGTACCTGGATCCCTTTCGAGCATCAATGCACTGAAAAATGCTCTCGATTCAGGGGAAGAGGTAAGAATGGATGATGATAGGTGGTACGATATCAATGCCATCGCGGGCACATTTAAGCTTCTCATGCGCGAGCTCCCGGACAAGGCTCTTGGCGATGAAGCGCTGTACGAACTTAGGAACATAACGTGTAAGTCCACATTGTTGAACTCTAAATTTGACAAAAATACTCACATGAAATAGCTGACGTTACGGATGATGATCAACGAGCGCTTGCTTATCGAGATGTTATGCTTCGATTGCCCGTTAATAACTATAACTTTCTCCGCCGTGTTTACACACACTTTGCAAAGTATGCTCCCATCAAAATGAGCAAGTGACATGCACTAACAGCTTTATAGAATTGCAAGTAATGCAGCCATCAACAAGATGCATGCAGTCAATCTTGCCATTGTGTTTGGTATGGGGCTTTCACCCGGCTCTCCAAATATGCCACTCGGCGTATCTCCAGACTTGGGCCTTTATCAAACCATGGTCAAAGTCTGGATCACCCATGCCGATTTGGTTTTCCCGGAAGTTGAGGACTATGAGGACCGAGAATCAGCGTCGGTTAGCAAGGCCGAGTCGGCCGATATCCAGTCGTCCGAACCCTCATCCCCAGCCATAGAGCACTCGTCGCCCCGTATGAGCCTCGACGATAGTCGCCCTCGTCTTTATGTTGAACCCGATAAAGGTTCTGTATAAGCCCTGATACTGCATTTAGTTGGTCGTTACAACAAATTTGCAATGATTAGTTTGTGGGGAGAGGAGGATGAGAATACAGATAGGAAGGGGTAAATGGGATTTCCTTTTGTCTTAAAAAGTTTGGGGAGGGTATTTTGTTTCGCTATTTCTCATTTATTAGAATGTACTCGTTTCTCTACTCTTTTTGCTCGTTACTATTGATCGTTGCTTACCACCAAAAGGAAAGGGAGATCCGTTTGGCGCATAGGGGATAGGTTATTACGCGGGTATTTGCGCTAGCAATTGCATGTAGGGCTTATTCCCGACCTGCTGTCCGTTCTCATTTGCTTCTATCAATGTGGCTCAGTTCTTTGTAACCGGGTATTACAGTTTTTAGTGCAGCACGTTAGACAAAGCTATGATAATGGTAAGGTGTAGTACTTGTATGATAACTGGTTAAACAACCCTCGTGATCCTTATTTTTATTTTTATTTTCGTTGTTTCCCCTTCGTTTTTATCCGTGCATATCAATCCAGGGTTGCACACTGTAAGGTAGCTTTGTGCTGCTAATGCACTTGTAATTTGCGTGTGAAAGATGGGAAACTCTGACATCGCAAGAAGTGCAAGCTGACCGACCAGGAGCAGCAGCACAAAACTACAGAAGTCGGTGTAGGATGAAGTTATGGAAAGTTGAAGGAAGCAAGGGGTAAAGGGGCGGAGGAGGCGCTGTCGTCCCTCCTATCCGGAATCTTCCAAGGAAAAAAATGTTGTGGTATGTGTAACTTACTGCAGTCCCGTTGCTTCATCTAGCAGTCCAGGGCCTATTTTGCTTTACCTTCCCACCTGCCACCAAACAACCCGAAAATAAGGCACCATAGAAAAACCTCAGGATCAACCGGCTCAACCCCTTTCCTTTTCCCACCACGCTCCTGCCAACAACCACAACTCTCTTCAACACGACCTTCCTCTCACCACAAATCCAGCTCTCCCCAATCAACCCCTCGGCTTGTTCACTAACATCGCTAGCTTGCGATGCCGAAGGAACATAAAGGTGAGCCTCATAGCGCATATTACCTTTCTCGGAGCTTCTTTAAATTCGCTAATAATTAATTTCAGCAAAATCGCCTGTTGTGGGCCCCACTCCACAACTTCCGGCCTCGGTTGAGGAGTCCTATCGTCAGAAGTGCATCGACTTGAAGAAGCGTATCAACGAGATAGAATCTTCTAATGAAGTTCTTGTCGTGCGCGTCCAGAGAGCTCAGCGTGGAATTCAGCGTATGAGACTGGAGCGGGCCTTCCTACTCCAGCAGTTGGAGCAACGCACTGATCCCAAGGTTGACGATTCTGAAGGGAGCCCGAGTCCTCCTCCTACTGTAAGATCGCTTTCGTGCTCCATTTTCTGTTTCCTTCTCATTTTTACACCCTACAAAATCTACGAGCTCGAGGCATCCGGCTTCTCTGCAGTCGCTAATTTTACCTTTGGTGAAATGCTTAGCCTAAGGAGAAGCCTCTCCGCATCAAACGTGCCCGTAAGGATCCTCCTCCTATGGATTCCCCTATGCGCCAGGCGTCGCCTTCTCCCTCGAGGGATGGTCAGGACTATACTTTTGTTTCTACTGCATTCAACTCAGCTCCCACTGATAATGCCAACTCTCCCGGTCCCAATCAGCCCAGCATCCCAGCCAGCATGCCCCCCAAGACCGGAAAGGGCTCTAGGAGCAAGGGTGGACCTAAGAGACCTCCTAACGCTTATATGATGTATGTCTGCACCAGCTAGCAAACACCCTCGACAAACTTTGGAAAGCACTTGCTGACATGATGTAAGTTTCTGCGAAAAGGAACGGGACGCAGTAAGAGAGCGTGAGTCTAAGAAGGACGGTTTCGACATGCACAAGGCCTTGGCTCAGGCTTGGAGAGATCTCAAAGCTGAAGGCCAAAAGCCTTATTTTAACGAATACGAAAAAAACAGAGAAAAGTACCTAGAAAAAGTCAACGACCTAAAAATCGATGCTGACAAGAGCTCCATTGGCGGGAATGGAGGCTCCTGGAAGAGAGGGAGGAGAGCTGTTTCTGCTGCATCTTCTGTGGTTGCGGCCTCTTTCGAGGCACCGTTAAGCCCGGCACCCGGTAGCACCAATGATGAAGAGCAGGAAGACGCCGCAGTCCAGTCACAAGGTGATGGAAGCGGGGGTGGATTCACAGCTGTAAACAGGTAATCAATCCTTGGGATTGACAGTTGTGTATGATGGCGTCGGGTCTGTTTCCAGCGAAAACTGCATCTGCATAAGCTCCTCTTGTACGCTTAATTATTCCTCTTTGTGCCTTCTCTTGTTCGGCTGTTTTCATCTGGCTCTTGTACTGGCAATTTCTAGGTCAGTCTATCATAACGCTCAGGGGATATTTCCATTGACAAACATTTGTACAATAAATTAAACCTTTTTCTAAAAAAAAGAAACTTACCGGCGACGGTTCAAAACAAATGGTGAGAACTTTGCTATAAACACGTGATCCGAGTGAGTTCTCGTGAGCTCAATTGCAAAAGTGACCTGGAGCGATAGGTCGACCGGGTAACATAAAGGGAGCCGACTTCTGTTCGGAGAGTGAATTGTATTTTCCTCCGGGGTCTCTAGAGGACCAGATTTGGTGAAACATAGCGATCCTCTAACTCCTTTCCCACCTATGGAAGTCCCGATTTCTTCCTTATAGCTCTTAGTACTTGTAAATCTATTTAACACATCTACCTCATGGCTACCGCGTCAATACCAACGCCCACACCATCAACTCGACCAGTTCCTGTAGTCGCACTCAGCCCTTCAGCTTCCAGCACAGTCATGTCGACCGCAACACCACCACCACCCCCGGGCCGGGCCCCCAACCCAGCACAATCAGCTCCCGTGAACCTTCCCAAAGGCCGTCGCCGCTCTTCATCCATCCATGTTCAACAACCCCCTCACCAACAACCACACCACACAGCAAAGATTGGTCCCCAGCGTACCTCCAAGGTCTCTCAAAAACTTAAGATCCTCCCCTCGCCGGCGGACCAAGACGAGGAATCCGGCCGCGATGTCTATTCCCAGGTCACCCGCATCAAGGACACGACTGCCCGTCGAGACGCGGAGCGCTTGGGAAAAGCCGAGAGAGCGCACTTGCCCAGGGTTACGGCCTATGCTACGGCGAACGCTTACAAGATGGAGAGCATGGTGAGGTTTCTCAAGTCCCGGCAGGCAAGTCGTGGCACTGCGCCGAAGCAGTTTGACGAATGCATTTACACTCCATTTTCCTACACTTATGAGGCGAGGCAGCGGGAACAGCAACAGCAACAGCAGGGGCATGGACACGGGCGGAATGAAGACTTAATCGATCTGGGGGGCTCGGCGGGGCCTTTGGAGGGGGTTGAGAATCACGGCGATGGGGTTGGTGCAGGTTCTAGTGGAGATGGGAATGAAGTGGGAATGGACGAGCAGGACGACAGGTCGTTATTCAATTTTGTGATGGCGCAGAACCGCTCGGTCGAGAGCTCGGAGGTGTTCCTGTTCCAGTACGGCGTCGTCGTAATATGGGGGATGAGCATGAAGGATGAGAAGCGCTTTCTGAAGGACATTGCGAAATTTGAGAGTGAGAAATTGGGCGAGGACGACGTCCAGATTGAGAATTTCAATTACTACGTTACCAGCTCGTATCAGCCCCGAATCTACAATGACTTTATCACCCTGAAGGATGGCGGAAATTACATGATTAAGCTAAGCATCAGCCATGCTATCGCTCAATCTGTGAAGGTATAAATAAATACTTTTTTCCTGCGCATTCATTCAAATGAGGGATATTGGATTTTGCTAACTTGCACGCGAAATGATGATAACGATAGATATCCCTCTTCGAAGACCTGGTCGATTACACAATAGAAGACACGAAATCAATTCCCCAAGACGTTGCCACAACCGGAAAAGTCAATATGAGCCGTCGGGATATAATGAAGCACATAGGCGAACTATTCATTCTCAGAATCAACATAAACCTCCAGGGGAGCGTCTTGGACTCACCGGAATTGATGTGGGCTGTACGTCCCTTCCCCCTTATCCCCTTCCCCCTCCCCACACATATTCTCCATTCACTCCTAGGCCGACGCTGGGAGAGATTGAAAAAGGCTAACAGCCAAACCAGGAGCCCCAACTAGACCCTGTCTATCAAGCTGCACGCTCGTACCTAGAAATAAACCAGCGCGTCTCATTACTGAACCAACGACTAGATGTCATCGGAGATTTGGTATCCTAAACCCCGCCCGCTTCCCTCCTCTTCTCCCACCCCCCCAATTTCATGCTAACTAACTTTAACTTTTTTAATAAAGTTGCAAATGCTCAAGGAGCAAATGTCGCACTCGCAGGGGGAGCACCTGGAGTGGATTGTCATCGTGCTTATCGCCGCCGAGATTCTGGTCGCTGTGATTAACGTGGTCGTTGATCTCCTGGCTGGGTCGGATTGACCTTCATTATGGATGTCAGCGGTTCAGTTAATTTAAACATTTTAGAATGGTCGAGAGGTTTAATATTGGGTTAGGTTAGCAGTTCTTGCTTCGCTGTATTATAATTTTGCCTGGGTGAAAAGCTTCCTTCTCGCTCATGGGGTATTGGTGGATTCGCATTATATATATAATACTTTTCCTGCCTCTCCTCCCCCCTTTCCTTTTGTTTCCCCTGTTGGGCGCGCGGGGCACTACAATTACATAACTTCTTAGAGGCCCCTTACCTCACTGTATTATACTATTATAATCCCCGTGATGGGTGTCTCTGACCCCCCCTTTTTCTTTCCTCTTCTCGGGTTTCGATGAACTGCTCCGGGAGGACTAATTCGCATAACTTGATACGCACGGGAGGGATCATTAAAAGTTGAAAAAAGCTATATTATAGATCCTCCTCCAAACCACGACCAACCAAATGGTCCTCGGGGAGACCGTCCGGGAGCAACTGGGGGGTAACTAGACCACGCATAGTACCACCAAGCATCGACCAGGATATACAGTATGTATATGATATCCGGAGAAGAACAACAGGATAATTAACAAGCACTGGTAAAAAAAAAATAAAAGGTGTAAAGTTAGAGTCGGAAACACTCAACAAAATGCCATCTAAGTTATCCCTGGAATGGCTCTGAGAATATGCCAAAAAGAAATACCCCGTCACCGGGCAGGCTAAGCCTGCCAAGCCAGACCTAAAGAATTTGTGGTATACGGTTTTTCCATATATTATGTCGGATAACATTGGTCAGTGGTTAGGCTGGCCGGGAGGGACTATGGTAAGTCACTGACCACTGGATAGATAGATAGACTGAAAGAAGGAAAAAAGAAGAGGACTTTGTTTTTATTTTTGTTTAACTCATATATTCTCTGTTACGTACAGGAACTTGCCACGCTCTGCACCCTCTATTCACCTGTCACTTAAAATTTTTACTGCATTTGGCCAAGTCAAACCTCAGGGTTTGGTCTTTATTTCTTCATTATACACCTATTTTGTTGCTTCACTTGGGCAGTTTTTCAAGTGAAATATATATTTCACCTTAGTTTGAGAGATTGTTTGTACCCATAGAGTCAAACTGGTAGTTTGACTGCATAACCTTCTTTATTTCCCTTGCTTTCATCGGCCAGGCCTCTTGGCCTTGTCCTAATGTCCTCTACTCATCTCACTTTGTCGAAAGCAGGCCCAGCCTCAGCTGTGGGACCTACCTGTTCCTCCTCCTCCTATCAAGACTGTAGGGCCGACCCAATCTCTCACACCTAAACCTCCGCTTCCATCCATGCTTCCCTTTTACGGGAGGCCAACAATATCGCCAACATCATTGGACACGCTGCCAGGCTTGCTCGCCTTGACCCAGCATCTTTCCCTGCTGTTTACAACACTCCCAGGCATAATTTCGTTGACAGCCAACTTGCGCTTGCTTCTCTCCTCACTCAGCTGATCACCATGGTCAATGACCTAGATATCTCTATAACCTTCCTCACCACCTAGGTAGAAAGAGTCTCCTTGGTGCAAGGAGCGATTTCAGCCACCCCCTCACCTACAGCCACATCCAACCCTGAACCCTCACTCAAGGACCTGGCCTTCCAGCTGGCTGCTCTTTGCTCCCACTGGGCCACCCACATCGCTCCTCCCCCTTCTCCAGCGCCTCAACCCCCTACTCCTGCAACCTAAGCCAAACAGGCACCGCTGAAGAAGCAGCTCGCGACCCACCTATCTTCATGTACAGTTGTCACCTCTGACATTCCCTTTCTTCTTGAAGGCAAGTGGTTTGGTAACCCACATGCCAAGGCCAAAGGCCACGGCGACTCCCATCAAGAAGGTATCCACTTTGCCTCTGGCCACTCCCAGTAAGTGGGGGCGAAGCTATATTCTGAGTGATACATAGGAACCTCACTCTTCCATACGGCCCCCATCCAGCATTCTCCATCTCCGACTACCCCCCAGCCACAAGAAGCCTCCTGGGCACAGGTGACCAGGAAGGGCAACAAGAGCAAGAATACTGCCACTGCAGCACAATGTTAATTCTATGCTTCTGGTCTTTCCTCAAATGTCCCCAATGATTCTTTTGTTATCACTGCAACCCTCTGTCACAAATTGTGACTAAGCAAGGTAGATTTCACTTGACTAATACTTATTAGTCATAAGGTATGTTATGATTCATGCTATGAAGTCAGTTGACTCATAGTTCTCACAGGACTCGCAGTTGTGTGTCATCATTATGTTATGAATTGGTGGATGTTTCTATGACTTACAATTAACAGTCATAATGCATCAGCAAAAAAAAGTAGCTCGTGTCCTGAGGGTCCCGTGTCTCTGACGCACCTGATGCACAAAACGTTAATCGCGGATCAGGACACAACGTCGGAATGACGTTGCCCTCCGATTCTGGTGTTTTTAGCACCCTGTGTCTGGAGGCCGCCAGGACACAGGCCTCTACATCCTGTGCATCCTTACTCCGTCTTGTGCCCTGCCCCTTCGTCCTGATCTTCTTAAGTCCTTCATCGTTTCGTCCTGACTGCTTCTAATTACCTCTCCGTAATTCTCTTGTCTTCTGAATGTGGCCTCCTCCGTCCTGATCCAGGATCCCTCTCCCCCGTAGTCAGGGCTTTCTTCATCCTGCCATGTCGCATCTGGGCAATCTCTGCTCTTTGGTCCTGTATCAGGATCTCACAATCCAGATCAGTCAACTTCAGATTAGTGATTACTTGTTCTAAGCGTCTCACCATTTTAACATGACATCTTCCAAAGCTCAGCTGCGATAACCTGATTCTGTTAGGATGTCCTTTGACGCCAGATAAACAACTTCTGACACTATCACGATGTTTCACGGCTTTTATTTTCTTTCTTTCCCCATGCTGTGGCAATGAGCTTTACTACCCCCTCATTTGATTCTATATCTTTATAGGAATACGAATAAATTATTACTATTATTACTATATTATACTCTACAACCGCATCTTTCCTTACATACCTTTTCATACACGCACCACATTTGCCTCCTCCTCCGCTCCCAGGTTACTATGAACTGTCTTATGGAGTGCTGGTTCCAAGATCTCTAGGCTCAGAGATAGCTGACATGATGGGGTAGGGCTCACCCCACTGTCCGAATATAGTCCCACTGTCTCCTCCGGTGAATTGTCAGGACTCAGGGGATCAGAATCAAGGTAGCTGAGAAGCCCCGCGGCTGATCCGGTGCCTAAATCAAAGGACGTATCAGTTGTCTGTAAATGGTTTTGGTTATCGAACAGGGCCTGAAGACGCCGGTTTATGGGAGTTGGGCTTGGTGGTGCTGTCCATGGAGGAAGGTTGGTCGAACTCTGACTCTCTAATTGGGCAGCTACAGCAGCTGAGTAATCTGTGAAACCTTCACAGTGATCTTGGTGGACACTGTGCTCTCTCTCCATCTTTGCTCAGATGGTGGATCAATTTTTGTCAAGTATCATGGTTTGAACAATATCTGGGCAAGAAGCCCACGTTTACTTCTGGTGTGCAAAAGAATCTTCAATAGTTGCCGTTAGATTAGCGTTCGCAGGCAGGAGATTGGATAGGGTTCTGACTCACCTCCAACTGCTTCAGGTTTGATGTCGACCGGTTTCTGATATAATCTGGTCTGCCACACCGCTGCGTATGGCGGATTATAGCACACGTTAAGCAAATCATAGTGGTGTTGATGCGCTCAAGAAATGCTGGATCTATAATACCACACATTTTCTTGTCCTTGAAGTACTTTCCATATATGGCCTCGGGAATCTGAGGTGCCAGAAATCGATTTCTGATTTTCTGTGTTGAGTTCAGTCAGATTAGTTGTGACAGGACAGGTCTCCTTCCTTAATGAGCTCAAACGCACCTCATATCCTCTCAGTGAGCACATGAATCTATCCTGTTCAGGCAGGTAGTCCACACAGTGAGCAATTGCTATTGGGTCTTCAGGGAGATCATACAATTTTACAATCTCTTGCTTTACGTGGTAAACAAACCGGGATCTTACACCAGAGTGTTTTTGGTGTATCTGAAAAGGTTAGTACTACCTCCCCAAGCCTTCTTCTCCTTTTAATTAAGTCTACTTACCAATTTTACACTTTCCTCAGATGCTTCTATATTTCCCGTATTGGATATGAGATTGAGCGCATGAAGCCAAACACAGTGCACCTCAGTCGTCAATGCTATCAGCCCAGGGAGAGGTTCATCAAAGAGGGTGTACAAGAGAATAAGTCGCTTGGCCCTCGCTACAACAGCTGCCTCTGTACCGGTAGCTGTATTGTGTAGTGAGTTAGTATCAGGCCATATGTGCTTATGTCGAGACGTGCTTTGGTCGCCAGGTGGACTTGAGCATCAGACCGCCGATGTTGTGGCTCTGTGTGCAGCCAATGGTGATGAATAGCGTGATACCCCGGATGATGAGATTGTCGGTGCGGTGTAGACACTACTGCGAATTATACGTGCTTGTGCGGCAGGGGTGTGTCTGACGAGTATTGCTTCCTGCGATCCAGAGGTGCTGGAAATTTGGACAGTCGATACCCGGTTGTTGATTCGTTTCTCCTTGGTTAGTAACTGATGATGTGTTACTGATGTAGCATCATCGGGAATATCATTCTCATCTGAGTCTGGCTCCGTGTCCAATTTGGTATCATTAGATATGTGGAAGTTTTGGTACTCATCGCAGCTATCATCGCTCAGATGCAAGGTTTCTGTTCTTTGTTTTCCATCCTCATCCTGATCTGCCACGTGTTCGTTATATGCTTCTGTATGTAAAGTGCCCCTGTGGGGCACTTGGCTGGTCGCGCAAGAAGAGGCCTTCCGTTCGGCAGTGGTGAAGAATTCGGAGAACATCAACTGTGCCCTGTGAGAGCTTCCTGATTCAATCTGCTGCCTTCCTGATCTAGGTGCATTATCATCCTGTATAATGTCGCACTTGCGTCCTTTCTGATTGCCTACCCGTGGAGTGGGTTGGTTGTGTGAGTTGGCTTGTGATTGTCTCATGTTTGAATACTATACGTTTCATGAGGGTAAAGTAACTTAATATGGGATAGGAATCAGGATGTAGAAAAATAGGATATGTTTGATGGCGAAGGAGAAGAGTTACCTGTTTTGTTGAATGAGATGCATCAGGTCTTATAGGCTGGGACTTGGGAGCGGGAGGGGCAGGCTGGGAATCACATACTGTCACTCAGTATTGAAAAAACAATTGATCTGCCAAAAGGGGGTTTTCTGCTTGTTCATTATCAAGTTCATACTCTGGACGAGCTCAAGGTATGATATTCGTCTAGACCCTGGTATGAAATGGTTTGACCTGATATAGGCATCGCGAATAAAGCCAGAGTCGTGGATGTCTGAGCATAGGTAAACACTAGCCACAACGAGTATCGGTTAGCGACACCAATTCTAGCAAGATACCTGCAACGCCGAATGCGGACTAGATTCATCGAACCTCATCTTCTGCCGTTGAATCAATAAGACTGAATGTCTGGATATCAGTTTGCACATCTTGCATCCTCGGTAAGAGCCTAGTTCTAATAAGGGGAAGTCTGGACAAGTGAAGCTGAAACAAGGGCGCAATGGTATGATTATTGTGTCCTGTCCGGTACTATCGTACCTTAACAAAATTAACCATACACTCAGCACCAGGAAAAACTTAACCTATGGCAACCACATTATCCACCAATCCTACCTTTTTTATCACAACAGTAAAAATTAAATAAAATAGTAAAATATATTGGAAAAATTACAATTGGAATTGACATTTATTAGAATTAATCACTGCCTCTATTGTGTTTATACTTGATGCTATTAGAGTATGAAAAATATTTGTATCAAAAGGTTTTATAATAAGTAATTCCCCCCTTATATATCTTTTGAACTCTATTGATACTACCCTTCATGTGAAACACCTCTGGATACTATTATAAAGCTGGTACTCTATAGGACATTAAAATACTGACTTCATTTTCTTATCTCCTCTTGTTATTACAGTTATTCCCCTCATGTATCTTGTTTTCCTTTATGTTCCCTTTTTGTCGAACATCTATGCATTCCTATTTTTTTTCTGGTTTGTAATAAGGTGGAATACTATCTAACTTACCTACTTATACTGACAAAAATTTAAAATCTTTTTATGCAAGTATTTGTCCTCCTTATGAGGATAGAAAGATTAAGAGCAGTTTTTTCAACCAGGTCAAAAATTCTTGTTTTATAGCCTTTGAGAGGTTTCTCTATCATAATATTAGCCTGAGATCTGGTGTTTTTTAGGAGATGTTCCTCTATCCTCTCTCTACTTATCCCTCTAATCTCACTTGGAAATTATACTTCTAGTAGTTTTAAGATAAATGTTAAGAAGGCAAGAATTTTTGTAATACTGTCTCTAAGATTGGTGTAACCTAAAGATTTTCCTTCTAGTAAACTCAGATAGGTGTTCAGAGAAATTAAGTTTTGTAGTATTATTGTGAAAAATGTGAGGCAATATTTCTTCAAACAGAGTAATTATATCTAATAGTTTAGTTATGGTGGTTCTAGAGGAATTTCTTTAAGTGGTGTTTAGGGGATAGGGTCATGAAAAGGGTTGCGTTGCTGCTGATTCTGGGTGTACAGTTAATTTTGTTAAGGCACCATAGCTACAAATCTCAAGTAGAAAATCTATGACTCTAAAAGAAAAAGGAAACAAGTATACATTAAGGTGGTTGTGGTAAAAATGAAAAAAGATTATGCCAGACAGGAGTGAATCTGGGGTCATTTGCTGTTCAAGTCATGACGTCTCAAGGAATGGTGCACTTCAGATACATTTTGGGTGTCGTTTGGAGCGTGCGCAGAACTAGGTAATGGAGATCCACAGGCTGGGGATGTTACGGTAGCTGGTGGCCGTGTTGGGGACATATTGGTAGTAGGTGACAGGACCTCCGGCAGTGGAGAGGGATGTTCCATCGGTCTCTCAGGATTCATGTGATCAAGCCCAGCAAGCGGTGCGGCGGGAGGTGAGACTGGGTGTTCGTGGTGAAACATAGATAGACTGGCAGGTGGTGTGTCCTCGGTGCCATCGGGCCCTTAAGGTCTCACACCTACGAGCCCGGGGTTTGCCAGCAAATCGTGCATCCACAGGTGCTGCTTGCCAATTTCGTGGAGAGCTCGAAGTTTGTCCAACTCGGAAGATCCAGATGGGCCTGAGGAGGACACCCCCGATGCTGGCGCAATTGTAATAGAGCTCACTAGTACTTCAATTTGCAATGGGATATTCCGCCAGTGTGTTGAGGGGTCTGGATCTCCCTGTGCCTGATCCTACATGTGCAATTAGCACTTCCGTTTTGATGTGAAATGTCGCTGACTGACTCATTGGTTTAGATACTTACGTCCCGGTCATCCTGTAATGACCCTAGGATAGGTAGCTACAATAACTACCACCGTAGCCCAAATGGTATACCAAGTGGTAACCAGAGATGGTATGGTCTTATATACTTGGTATGCAAAGAGATAGTTAAACTAGAACAAGGCCTAGCGGATAGTTGAATAGACTTGGGTACTCTACGAGGCAGGGTAACCTTTCGGGAGTAAGTTTGCATAAAGTCAAGGAATTTATGGGAGCATTACAAGGATCTCCAAGACGACTTTGGTGGTCGCATGGAGGACTTCGGGAGAGGTTAAAGGCATATGAGAACAAAGTTACCCTCTCTTGGGAATTTGGCCATTATGCCCATGGGTCCCAGTTACCCTACTGAGGAATCCAAGTTACCCTACCTTCGCAGGCAAAACTCATCCTAGAACTTAGAGGTCGATTGCCTCACATTCTTTGGGCTCTTGGATATTCAGGGGGGCACACGCATCTGCGCAGGCAGCCTCCACGCCTGAGGAAGGGTGGCCCAAAAATGCTATTGAACTTGGGTGGGTTTTGCTAACACCCCCCTATGGCCCCAGCGTTAGGATGGCACGTCATAGTCCGACGGCTGAGTAGTTGCTGGTTAGCTAGTAAAAAGAGGTCATTGGAGCGGCTGCTGTAACACTCTATATATCATGGCCGTCCGTCCGACTGAATGTAATTTGCAGGATATAAAAGGGGAGTATGGGTAACCGCCAAAATGAGGGTTGCTCATATATGGTCTCTCCAGTACCTAGGAGTCTATCTTAGCCTACGGGTAGTAGGGTAGTCTTCCTAGTGGTACTTAGGTAGTCCAAGGAGGCTAGGGTGCTTTCGGGACAACTACCTCAGTAACTAGCCAGGACCTTCTCCCCTTGATTTGTAGCATTACTATGGGTTGTCAATGGACTCTAGAGGTATGAGTCTTATCATGGTAGAGTATGTCCCGAGAGGCTGGCTATGGGTAACACCCATTTAGCCAACCATCGGCTACATCTCACCGGGGGAGCTTGCATGTCAATGTATCACATTAGATAGTCATGTAGATTAAATGGTTTACTGCATAGCTTGTATAGACGAAACTACCACTGGGCCAGTGAGTCCACCACCTAGGTATTGATTCCGGTTGTTGTCATAACAGTTAGCCACTGGTATGGCTTCGATAGGAAGAGTTTTTCCACCTGCGGTTATATTGGGATACATTGCAGAAACTCATATCCTATTGACGGAGTTAAGTGTACCCGAGTTGGTCCGATACTTCTGGCAGGATAATTCCTGATGTAGGGTAGACCTCAGACAAACCTTGAGCAGGACAGGGTACTCGCACAAGGTCAGAGTAGTGGTGAATGTCAAAGGCTTAAATCTGATATCTACTTCAGTTAAAGCGTTTGGCATTCTACTTCGATAACCAACTTTTCTTCGAGAGAACTAATTGAGTAAAGCTTCGAGCTAACTATATTAAGTTTCACTGTTTGATTCTTTTGAATTTTACCTCATCTTTATCTACTACTTGTGTTTGGTCCGGTCGCAACCTTAGTGTTCACCTCTGTATAGGGTGCTCCCATTGGACGTCCAGATACATCATGCAGCCGCCGGGAGGCGCTCATGTCCCCCCCGCAGGCTTACCCTCTCGCAATTCCTCGGCGTCAACACCCTCTTCCTTTACAATTGACCCCACAGAGCCTTCTCCTCCAGCAGAGTTATCCCACACATCAAGGTCAAAAAAGGGGTACCTCCCATTGGGAGGCTTGGGGGTTTCGTCCAGGTCCTCTGCATCTTCGTGACATGACTCGACAACCATTAGGTCCAGGGAATTGTAGCCATTGTTAGCGAGGAACCACGCACGAATGTCCTCATTTCTATTAACAAATATAAGCTGGCATAGCAGGAGTGGATCTCCGGCTTCTGATGTAGACTAGCAGCACCTTCTGCCCTTGCACCAATTAGATAGCGGGAGCATCAAATTTCCTCCTCCACGTCTTGCCCGCTTAGTACCCGGAACAAATCCAGGATGCTTGGTCTAGTCAGAACCCCCAGGCGATTCCCCTGTCACAGTCTTATAGATACAACTTGTGGCCAAGGAATGGATGCCAGATAGCCACTGGGGCTGTGTGACGAGTAATATATATTCTCAAAGCACTCAGAAACATGGAGAGTGCCAATTGGAAGGAGGCACTGGGATCAGCTGTCAGTGAGGTGCTAACAGAATAATGATGGATAATACTTACCTGGTGGTTCCACTATATCTCCACGAATATCACGCTTAGCCTTTTGGCGTTTATTTGACATCTGGAGTTTCTTGGCTACATCTTTGACTAGAATCTTGAGATGACGGATGAGCTCCCCAACATCTTCCGCATGGTGCTGGCTTTTGAGAAGCTCAATACGCTCCTTCACTTCTGCAAGGCTGGGGGCGAAAGATATAATGCAGTTGACTTGCGATTCAGTTAGGCGACCGGGGTCCAGAAGGTGAGCTATAATATAGGCCGTTATTTGCTCATGCCATGAGGCAGAGATAGCAGATGCGCCACGCTGATGCTTGAATCCACACCACGATTTTGTGTACGCAATGTCTCAATATATGGTCCTTGTCTGTGTTAGATTTTCATTATAACTATTTCACATTGCTGGATAGTTTGGCTATATATACCGTGAATCCCTGACAGCAGGTTGGAAGTCTGCGCGTTCAACAGGCTTCAGATCTCTGTTTATTACATACATTGCTATTTCAGTTCGCGGTCATATGATTCTATATCTGGGTTCAGGAGAGGGTGGTTTAATCATTGCTTAAGATCTATCTTCTGCCACACGACAGGCTCCCGAATGTCTGAGAGTTCTTCTTCGTATTGCACTCTGAATCTCGGGTGTGTGAGGCAGCTATGCGGGATGTCTGAGATGAAGAGAGTTATTAATGTTATTCTCAAATGGTAGGAGTGGTAGTTTGCTTACTTTCCCTTGTGTAATTGAGGTCTCGCTGTGCCCGGGGGTGAGTTTTTTGCGTGGATGAATGAATTGAATCAAACGGTCAGGGCAAACTAAATAGTTGGCCTACTCAGGCTATAGACATGAAGTGAGGTAAGGCAGGGAGGATATGGATTGTGCTTGACATTGAGATCTCTGCTGACGCAGATCATCAGGGCGCATGTGAAAAGTGCAAAGTGTAACGGGGGCACCCTGTAGAGAGGTGAACTCTAAGGTTGCGACCGCACCAAACACTCAAAGTAGAAGATAAAGATGAGGTAAAATAATTCAGAAGAATCAACGGTAAAACTTAATATAGTTAAGCTCGAAGCTTCACTCAATTTAGTTCTCTCGAGGAAAAGTTGGTTGTCGAAGTAGAATGCCAAACGCTTAAACTTAAGTAGATATCAGATTTAAGCCTTTGACATTCACCACTACTTCCGACCTTTGTGTGAGCACCCTGTCCTGTTTGGGGTTTGTCCGAGGTCTACCCTCCATCAGGATTTATCCTGCCGGAAGTGTCGAACCAACTCGGGTAAACTTAACTCCGTCAATAGCATATGAGTTTCTGCAATGCATCTCCAATACCACCACAGGTGGAAAAACTCTTCCTATCGGAGTCATACTAGTGGCTAACTTTTATGACAACAACCGGAGTTAATACCTAGGTGGTGGACTCACTGGCCCAGTGGTAGTTTCGTCTATACAAGCTATGCAGTCCATCATTTAATCTACGCGACTACGCGACTATCCAATGTGATAAATTGACATGCAAGCTCCCCCCGGTGAGATGTAGCCGATGGTTGGCTAAGTGGGCGCTACCCATAGCCATCCTCTCGGGACATGCTCTACCGCGATAAGACTCATACCTCTAGACTCCAATAACAACCTATAGTAATGCTACAAATCAAGGGGAGAAGGTTCGGGCTGGTTACTGAGGTATTTGTTTCGAAAGCACCCTAGCCTTCAGAGACTACCTGAGTACCACAAGGAAGACAACCCTACAACCTGTAGGCTAGAATAGACTCCTAGATGCCCGAGAGACGATATATGGGTGACCCCCATTTTGGCGGTTACCCATACTCCCCTTATATATTCTGCGAACGACATTTAGTCGGACGGACGGCGATGACATATAAGGTGTTATGGCAGCTGCTCCAATGACCTCTTTTAACTAGCAAACGAGCAACTACACAGCCGTCTCCCTATCACGCGCCGTCCCAACGCTGGGGCCCGAGGGGGGTGTTAGCAAAACGCGCCCAAGTTCAATTGTATGTTCGGGCCACTCTTACAGAGGTGTGGGGCCTCCCCGCGCAGATTCGTGTGCGCCCAAGAACATCTAAGAGCCCATAGAATTTGAGGCAATCGACCTCTAAGTTCTAGGATGACTTTGCCGGTCAAGGTAGGGTAACTTGGGTTCCTCAGTAGGGTAACTGGGACCCATGGGCATAATAACCAAATTCCCAAGGTAGGGTAACTTTGCCCCCTTATACCTTTAACCTCTCAGGAAGTCGTCTAGTCGACCATAGAAGTCGTCTTGGAGGTCCCTGTAACATCCCCATAATTCTCTTGATCTTATGCCAATGTTTTCCCGAAAGGTTACCCTGCCTAATAGAGTACTTCAAGGCTACTCAACTATTCCCTAGGCCTTATCCTAGGTTTACCAGCTATGTATATACTAAGTATACGAGACGATACCACCTCTGGTTACCACTTGGTATACCATTTGGGCTAAGGTGCTAGTGATTGTAGCTACCTATCGTAGGGTGGTTACACAAAGGTAGATGTGAATGATCAGGACATAAGAGGAAGAGGTAGATCGGGTGGCATGAGTGGTCCTTTTATAGGTGTCGTCAAGAGCAAGAGCTTGTATGTGCCCTTGCTCTTCCTTGTTTGTTTTCCTCAGGGCATATACTGTACATGCCATGGTAGGGTCTGGTGTAGAAAGCTCTTCTTATAAGGTATCGTGGGCCTGACACACTACGATTGCGGATAGAAAGAAGCAATTGCGATTTGCGAGCATTTAGATAGTAGACAATCAATTGTTAAGTGAATAACAATACTATGTCCGAGGATACTCCCTTCACATGTCATCAAAAAGATTTTTATGCCTCATCATGCGTGCAATGTCAAGAGACATAGCGTACTGTTATGTATCTTGGTGTCTCTCACCGTCTAGAAATGGTTCAGGCAAAGACGCCAACCCTGCGCATCATACATCAAACAGAACATCAGGGCAACCTCACATTATGCTGACGAAGCTGAACTCCTCCGACTAGAAAGACGTGCTATCAGAAATCAATTTATTCTAAGTCTAAGAACTCTATGAAATCTTTCAATATCACATGCTAATACACCCGGGTCTCTGTAGACCCAGGTTAGATCGAAGCGCACTTATAGCAATCAGACTCTTGGGGCCATACTCAAAGATTGTCTCTTAACTTCTTGCTCGTCATGACTATATTTTTCGAAAGATGCCACTTGGCTCTTCCAAAGCAGGTCCTCTTGCAATGACGCAGTAGCAAATGCAATTAGGATCTTGATATTTAACTTGCACTCGTCGGAATTATCGACATCAAACTGCGTCTGGCACCTCCTGACCTTGTCGCTATCATGCATCCGACTCCAGATATGTTGCAACTGCCAATGTGCGTTTATCATTGCTTTCGGTTGAATGACGAGAGGCATATGACATCTGGGGGAACCGCCGCCTTCATCAATAGGAGATGTCATACTATCAGTGCTGCCCTCAGGCGAAACTAAGGCGTCCAAAACTTCTCATGATGAGCTCTACTAGCCCCAAAGAGAAAGCGGAGAGTCTTGTGGGTTTTGAGATCCACAGGTATTTGTACTGCTTGCGGGATTAGCCTTGGCTTTCGGTTGACATCCCTGGTTGACATTACGTCCTGCTGCCTCCTTTCCCCAATTGGAGACAGCATCTGGTGCTAGGTATCTGTGGCTCTGCTCAGGAGGTGTAGGTAGTCTCGTTTGCGTCGCAGGATGATCACAATAGACAAGTACGTCAAACGGGTCATCGTTAGGTTGATTCGACAGGAGCCAGGTACATACTTCTTCGTAACTCTGGATGAAAATTAGATATGTATAATGTAACGCATGGGAAGAGTCTTCACGAAGCTCACGCTATCCTTCACGCGTAGCACTGAATATGTAGCCAAAGCTATCCGATGGTACACACCTTGAAATTGCCGATGACAACTCCCCAATGTCATATGAATTGAATTCTGCAAAATCCACACTATTGATATGAGGATAGCGCCAATACAGGATGCGATAATTGGGTCATGGAGCATCGCCATTAGCAAAAGTTCATATTTCATCCCTATACCTCCTGAGGCATGTGTGGGATAGGGGGCAAAATTATAAAACTCAAGTTGTTGTACGGATAGTCTATAGCTTTATAACCCCTGATTACGTCAAGGGTTATGGGAAATTATTATTTTTGTCTGTAATTGTGTTGTTATGCACTGTTTACGGGACGCCCATTGTCCCATTCATGCCGTTTCATGGTCCTTTTAAGCTTTAACAATTCCTCTGGAGTTTATCCGGCCTCAACCCCTATACCTCCAATTGTTCTGTTATGGACCTCTGCCCCACGAGTCATTCCTGACTCCCAACAGCCCAAATGGGCCATATCCTTCATTCTCGTTACCACTCATTGCCCACCACCCTTCACCTGCTCCTATTCACCCATTTTCACAAAACCTACAACCCTCTCAACCGCCCAAATGGGCCACTCTGTGTACTATTAGTCTCTTTTCACATGCTCGCTTAACTCTCTCCTTCCTTCTTACCCTCACTCTCCGACCTATTTCTACCCAACACTTTCTTCGTGTATGCACCAACATTCGAACGATCTTCGTCGCCTATCCGCCACAGTCGGTCTACTCCTTCATGATTCTTGAAATTCTTCCCTGTTTACCTACTTCTCTAGTCCACTACCTAGTGTAATTAACCCCTGGTATTTTGATTATATCATTCGGCTCTCAAGTTCCCTTCTTCGGCCTACCTGCGTTATGCTGCTGCTATATTCCTTCGCAGTTCCGCTTCACTCTTGCTTCCTTCGTGGATCTCTGTGAATTTTGTTCAGCTCAATTCAACCTTCTTTAGCCTTTTTTACTTTCCAAACGTGATCAAAGTCTAACTCGAAGTAGTCTATTAATAATAAATTAATTCACCCAAAAATTATATAATTTAGTTAGTTAATACATAAAATCCTAAATGAGACGTTAATCGTCCCCATCCCACCCCTCGTCGAGTGTCTCAACTGCTTCCCCCGCTTCAGGATCTGAATTAATATCCTCCACATCACTCTCCTCATCCCATGAAACCTCCAAATCCTGATATCCAGCAGCTTCTTTGTCCTCCAGATAAGCGCGAGACTCCTGATCCTGAACAAATCCACTGTCCCGCAAATTCCCTTTATGCCTATTTTCGTGTTGTCAATCCGCTTAGTTCTCTCCTGGGAAGGTAGTCCTTGCCAGGTTGTACGCTGCTGAAGATAAACATCTAAATTTGCCAATTAGCATGGTAGTCTTTGGGACGGAGCAGTTGGGCTCCGTGGAAATTACTAACTTTGGGCTGTTTGAACCGAGAAATCTGCAGGTTGAATATATGATCCTGAAATCCAAGCCTTCAAAGCATGATACATACAGGTCGTCGTAAGGCATAACAGAAGGTTGTTAAAACAATTAAGGAACAATTTATCAGTCCTTCCCTGGATTCTCCCATGCCTGAACCACTTATGGTACAAGAGCTTTGCAGTCTCTGGTGGAGCAAATCGGAAACCACATTGCTATCTGGTAAGTCCTTTGCTGACACATCGGGGACGATATGGGTGTTAAACTAACCTGTTGTTTACTAGGATGGTATGTAAACTGATCATTTTCCAGCCAATAGGTAATTTTCGCCTTGACATCGGTCAATGATTTATGAGCTAAGTCATAAAGGTCCTGAATTGTGCTCTGAGTCTCGGAAACCTGGTGTGACCTGGCACAAGACTGCCTGGCTTTCCACTAAATAAATCCAGTTAGGAAAATCAAGTTGGCTGTGCAAAGTCTCAAATGAGACATTATTTGTTAATTAGAAGACATATAAAGGGCATTGCTGCCTTTCCCATCTCTATATTTCTCCAACCTAACTTGGTAGCTGTCTTTACCCAATAGCCCTCCAGAAGTGTATCGTTCACAGCTGGCTTCAGAAAGGGATTAACAAACAATTTGTGATACCGGATCATATTCGCAGCATTCTCAAAGACTATCTTTTCGTCACCATGTAAGGAATTACTTTTGGTTGATAGTGAGGTAACCAGGAGGCCAATATCGGACGCCTGAAGGTCCAGATTAACTATACTGTATCCAGAATGGAACTGCAAAGTTCGGTCCTCTTCAGGAATATAGAGTGAGAGGTGTGATGAATCGGCTCTGAGATGGCCTGAATGTAATTGTGCTGCCAGCCCATGAGACCAATATCCCGGGGAAGGTCAATTCAGAGCCGGTGATGGGGAAGTCCTCAGTAGTCTTCCTTATAAGCATCTCATTGTATAATTGGTAGATTCACTTACAAATCTCAACAGGCTGCTTACTCTGGGTGCCTCATCCTGAAGAATAAATTCCAAAGGACGTTTTCCCGCCCTTTGGGAACGTCTGGGAACATCCTCATCACTAATCTCTGTAAGTTCCTCTTCCTCAACAAATGAATTAACTTGTCATTGTGTTTTGGGTAGAGGCGTTCCAACCTCTATGAAGGATACTGAAGGTCTCAATAATAATGCCTGAGCTCAGGAGACCGCTGCTACTGAGGTCAAGAATGTTGTATTTAAGGCTTCAGGGCGCTCATCTTGGCTTTCGAAGTGGTTGACTCACCTCTACGGGTATTTCCAGCAATGGTTGCATGTTAATATGAAGTATCTGTAGTGGGTTTGAGGAATAGTATGTATACGTGAAAGCTCTGCAAAAGGATAAATAAACTCCCAGTGTACCATTGGGGATGAACGAGCTTTATGTTACGATACGGATTTGTTAAGACCCGAGGTCCGTGTAAATGATGGGTATGTACTCAGACCTTCCTATTCCCTTTTGACCTCCAAATGTCGCTAAGATGACATGTACGGTTAAATCTAGGCCGGCTAGAGATTGTCTATTCAGAATTGCCAAGACTGTATTAACTTGCTGGATCACTTGCCTGGATTGACATAACTTATAGTTTCTAATGGATTAGATTATAGAGAATGCAGTAAGAGCAAGGATTCAAGTGATGTCTGGTATCTCAAAAAGGCTCTGTTTCACCACCTACTAATTCTAAAGAAAAGACTACTAAAAAGATTAAAATCTAAGACTACAGACTAAGATATAGGAAAGCTGTACAACAGTGCTCTCAGGATTAAAAAGACTATTATCAAGAGCTAGAAATGAAAGCAAAAAAAGAGTTAAGAAAGGCTTGAGAAACAAGAACTGCCCAATCGCTTGGAGAATAGCAAAGCTGTATGGTAGCGCAGACAGGATTTGGAAAACGATTAGCAGATAGAGTGAGAAACAAAGCAGAACCAAAGAGGAAAGCCCGTGAAACAAAAGAAAAACTACCCGAAGGCACAAAGAGGAGGCAGCCCGGCACAAACAAGCCCCAAAACCTCAACAATTGGAAACAGATGAGAGCGAGACAAAGTAAGAACAACCCATGAAACAAAAGAAAAACAACCCAAAACCTCCAAAGACCCAGCCCGGCACAATCAAGTCGGATAAAGATCCCACCTCCATCTCCACCTAAAGCGCCTGGCACCTAGGGGGTGAGACGCCCAGGGGAAGAGTGATGTTTTTGACATCTGGTCCTACATAAGAGCCCATTTACCCAGCTTCCTGCTTTACATGAGCGTGGGAGATCAGTTCCCAGTAGTGATCCTGGAACTGAATGACCTTGCAATCATTCCTCTGAATTCTCTTCTGCCAGCCTGCATGAGACCTAGGAAAGGCCTTTCTGCGCTTTGCATAGTGCCCAACATCATCCTACACATCAGAGTCGGAATATTGCTCGGTGTACAAGTAGAAATCGGCGATGACGAATTGGTCTGGATCGAAATAGCCCCGATTGTGCCCAGCAACTGGAGTATTGGGACGAACTGGGTCGCCACCGCCTGGTGGGGCAACAGCTGCTGGGTGGAGGAAGCAAGTAACAGTGAGACTACTGCAATGGGAGAGACGAAACCAGGCATTAACTTGAACGTTGTCGATCAATTGGATCTGGTCGGCGGTATCGGGAGTGACATTCATCTCTTGAATGTCACGAAGAATACCAATGAACTGCCGGGGGTGCTCACCATCCTCTAAGTACTGACAGGGAGCTTTGCCGAGCTCCTGCAAAGTGTAGTCCCGAAGTATTGCCAGCCAACTCTTGTTTGGAGTTGCATTGCCATGCATAACCCATAGGAGCCAGCGAGCCTGCTCAGCAACGGCACCCGACGTCTCAGTAAATATTATTCGGACCAGTCTCTCCTTGTGAAGGATCAGTTGGGGACAAGCAATGGCCCTTTCTGCTCCTGATGCACTCTCAGTGCCTGCTGCAACCTCCACTTGCTCATCATCCAAATTAAGTCTGGCATTCCGACCAGATTCAGCTGCCTTCTTCCGCACATCAATGATAAGGGAATCCCGTACCATATAAAAAGACTGATTAAGGCCGTTCGGTGGTGAGTTGAATTTGGCTTGGAAGCCTTGGACGGTACTGTGTCAGATGGCCTCTGTTCTAACCTGACTACACCAAATATCACCAGTCTGCCTGCGAGAGACAATATTCCTCTCATGGCGCTTCTGGAGAATGAATTTCTCTAATGGCTCAGTATCTCCTCCCAGCTACAGTACATCCAGCACCATTCAGGTTGAGCTCGGTAGGGAACTCACCAGGAGTGGAACGAGGCATCCTAATAAACCAATTAGATTTTATGTGAAAAAAGGAGCAAATAGTACATGCAGAAGGCTAACCTGAATTAAGCGAGACTGTTCTTGGCGTGCAGAAGAAGACGGGGATTACCAAGAAATATAGAGAATAGTGATCAGTAACTATTCCATCTCGTGAAAGGTGCAAATGAGACGCAGGAGACTAACCTTTAATTCGGCAGAGGTTGCTAAACACAGGGAGCCACCAATGTATCTAGGGAATAGTGATCAGCTATCGTTTCACAGTGAGAAAAGCTTCGAAGAACTCATACGAGCCATGTGTAAGTTCATTAAAGAACCTAAACACTGCTTCACACCGCCCGTGAAGGAAGGCAGGAAGCCCATGCTTCAAAGGTTTGTTTTTTCCAGGAGGATGAGGAAGGAAAGTGAAGAGACAAATTGTGTGAAAAACCTACCTTTGTGGGGAAGCAAACTGTCTTGTCTACCCTGAGTGATCTTTCAGTGGGGATAAATGAGGGTCGGACAAAGATGCCCTTAGTGACAAAGTTACCTTTGAGAAGCAGGAAGCAGTCAAAGGGTTCGGTTTCACAGTAGGTTATTCTATATACTTCAATCAGTCAGTATAGCTTAAAAAGGGCCGTTGGACGGGTCATTTCGGACATTAAAAAAGCCTTGGATGAAACTTACTGTTATGATTGATTTCAAATGTGAGTGAGACTCTATGATTGTTTGCGAGAGTTAACGGCTAGATGTAAAAGTATCATTGTCAAGAGGAAAATTGCTTTCTGAGGTAAAATAAGGACGATCAAAGGCTGTAGGATGATTACAAGCTGAATGAAGAAGAGGAAGGAAAGGAAAAAGCCGGAGTAGGCAGGGGTCTATATATAGAAGAAGAACGTACTATTCAAGCTGCACGAACCACCTCCTCTACACCTCTGGCGATTGAAATCTCATCAGCAGAGAAATCATTGTCAACTCCTCTACCCTCCCCTCTCCTCCCTCTTGATGGCTTCTGCCTAGGGGAGTGATGCTATCCCCACTCTTCTCCATTCAGGGGCCCTCCCCCCTTCCTTCACGGGGTTTTGTTCTCGTTCGTCATTGCCTCTCGCTCATGAAGTTTGGTTCACCCCCTTACCCCGCACTTCCTTTGCACCTCGCTTAGGTCCTGTATGGTTGGCAACCCTTCCACCATTGTCAATGTTCAGTCGCAGTCTTGAGCTATCAGTGAGGTAGAGGCCCCAGTGGCTCTGTCTCCCTGATATTGCACTGTTTCCTGGGATCTCCGCTGGTACGGTCAGTTTATTCGAAAAGTCAAGATCTCGCTTCAGTCAGCCCTTCTCGTACTTCTTGATGTTTCGTCTACCCTCCTCTACTCTCCTTGCTGGTTTTCGTCCTGTTGCTCGGTTACAGCTACACTATCCTCACCCAGCTAGCACCTTACTGCCCGATCCGCTCCTGGCTGGCACCCTACTGCCTCCCTTTCCAAGCAGTCGCTTTACAAAAACACCTCTCGGTTATGCCCGCCCTCCTGGCCGTCGCTAATACCATTAGGCACTCCCTCCGCCTAGCCCTCTTTGATGTCCTGTCTATCCTCCGTTCTCACCCTGCCCCTGAGCACCACTTCGCTCCCCGGCCCCTTTCGTCGAGCAGGTCCATGCTCTCTTTTCCTAAGCTTTGTCTGATCTATGTCACTTTTGAGACGTATATTTCCTTTGTCAGGGGTCCATACTTTCTTTTGTTCACCTTTTGGTTTTGCAGATGTCACTAAGGGTTCTCCTCTCCTTCCTGCTTGCTTCTTGCCTTTCTGTTTCCTTCACATGTACGAGTATATTCGTAAGATTTGGTTTGGCAACTGGTGAGATTTGTGGTTGGTCTCACACCAGAGGGACTTGGGAGTCTGGATGCTTCCTGGGGTGAGGAGGAATGGGTTTTTGTTGGCTATAGCGATAAGCTGCATGCTTTCTTTGTAGCTTAATAAAATAAACCCAATTGATTCAAACAAAAATAAAAATAAAAACATACTATTCAAGCTGTTTGTCTTAGTATCAAGAGGGCTAATAATTCTGAACAGTTTGAAAGAGATGGTTAAACGTCACATCTTGACGGCTGAGTGTTCATCTGGGCCTGTACAAAATAGTACAGGTGTACTGTTACTGTGAGAGAAACATGTAACAAGTTAAGTTTGTACAACTGAAACGGTGAGTCAAACAAACATGAACAAGCTTCCTGGGGGAGCGTTAAGGTACAATGACGGGATATGTTGGCTTGGAACTACTCTTCCTGTATGGTGTGGGTGCGGACAAGGAATATTAGAGAATGGTATATAAGTGTTTGGCATTATGTTTGGTCCTTTCAAAGTCCCCATAGGATGAACAAAGTACATGAGGTTAAGGGTACTGTAGAATTCTGATTACTTGTTCTACAATAAAAATCGACAGTAAAGCTTTCGTGGATAAAATAGACTTGACTTAGTGTAAGAGCTAATGTGAAAAGGTGGTTTTGAGCCGCAAAACGGACACAACCGAAGCATTCATACAATCCAATCAGGGGTATGTGAGACAAATCACAGCCATACTATAGGCCATTGAAGAATTCAGAAGTAGATGGCCGACAGGCTAACAGACACACATCCCGAAAGTTTTCAAGTTTATCAAGTTTTTCAAGTTTTTCACTTTTTTCTATCCCTCCCTCGGTTAATCTTACAATTTACTCAGAATATAAGCTTACGAATTTCATCTCATTTGCACCTTTTCACGTATGATTTATTCAATTACTAGTCGTGTTCAGGTGCAAAGTGAATTGGTTGTGCGGAGTAGTTTGATTTTTTCACATCTTACTTGTACTGTTTTCAATCTAATTTTATTCCTTACAGAATTGTACAAGGATCTCAATAACTATACTGTAGAAAAGAATACAAGTCAGGTACATGGTACAGGTATCATATGGAAACAGCGCATTCCGGCTTTGTACCAAGCTGGGGTATACTAGAACGGCCTTTTTCGACAAAGCACCTCCTGCCCAAATCCCGTAGCCAGCCGTTGACCTTGCCTCCAATGTACTAGATGCAGGATTCAGTACAATTGAATCATATACTGGCGAAAATGAGGTCGATAGTGATGGAGAGGTAGCCAATTCGGACGTGGAAAGTCTGAATCTTTCCGATACTGATGAGAGTATACCGTGGGCTGGACTGTCTCTACCAATGCAAAATTCCACTGCTGGACGACCTCTACGGGACGTTGTACAGAATGAAAGATCCGAAGATGAGATGTGGTTACCATTCAGAAACATGAAAGACTTTGAGCTGGCTAAGTGGTTTATTGCAGCAAAGGTACCCAAAGATCACATTGATAGGTATTTTAAGAAGGACTTAGGACTGGGAGACTGTAATATTCAGTCTGCTTATCGTCTTCTTGAGGCTGTTGATCAGTTGGAATCAGGTATGGGAATGAAGAGCTGGAAACAGGGGTTTGTATCGTTTAGCGAAGCTGTAAGTAAATGTATCACCAGAATGTTAATTTCTAACCAAAAATAGGAAATTGGGGATGGAGAAGAGCCAGACGAAACTGCCTTGACACAAAGATTCTTTTTCCGCAATCTTATTGATGGTGCAAAATATCTACTTGATCAATAATGTTTTGGTTAAGATATGGGTAACGCTTCAGTAAAGAAAGGGAATAGCGAAGAACCACCTCCGCGAGTTTATTCTGAGATGCATACAGCCAATTGGTGGTGGGAAACACAGGTAGGTTCAGTTGCGACGTTCCACAGCCCTTGTATACCAGATATTGGGATGCAAATTGACAACCAGCAAAGGATAGATTGCTCGAAGGAGCAACAGTGGTACCAATCATATTTGCCTCAGACGTCATCTTTTTGACCAATTTCTCAGGAGATAAGAAAGCGTGGCCAATCTACAGGACAATTGGGACTATCCTATGGAGAACTAGGAATAAGGACTCAAAACACGTAACAGTTCTTTTGGCGCTTTTGCCCGTCCCACCGAAGATGCTTGGTGTAGCAACCAGGGATGCATGGCAAAGGCAGGTCAACAATGAGATCCTTTGTGATTTGATGGAAGTGATCTTTGCGCCAATAGTTGCACTGGAGAACTCCTGACTTGAGATTGAATGCGCCAATTGAAAGGTTCGATTATGTTTTCCACGTCTCTCAGCTTCAATTGCAGATCACTTGGAAAATGTCACATTACATGGCATTCAACAAAATCAGTGGACTGTCTGTGACGTACGACCAGAGCGGTTAGGATCCTATTTGAGACATTGGGCCGCGAAACGAGATTATAGACAATACCACCATCTTTTCAACAAATTCTCTGATAACCATCAGGAAGCAGGAAAAGAACTGACCGATCAGGGCTTCAAATTGCTTGCAAGCGTCGTTTGGAGACTTCCGAAAATTCTACAATCCGACATGGCATACCAGATATTCTCCACCTCATGTACCTGGGAATATTCGAAACACACCTTATGAAATGGATAATCCGATTTGTCAAGAAGTTTAAAAAGTTACAATCATTTGATGCCATCTGAAAGAGTATAGCTGTTTATCCCAGCTATTCTGCACCGAACAAAGAGTATAGCCGGATATCACAGTGGACTGGAAAAGAGATGAGAAATCTGGTTAAGATGATACTGCCGTGTATTGCAGCTGCACTACGTCGTCCAAGTGTGGTAGAACGTCCCATATTCGCGAGAGCTCTGATTTGTGTCTGATCGATTGTTTACTTTACTCTAATGTCACAATACAAAAGCCATACCACTCAGACAATTTAGTACCTTGAACTGTACTTAAAAGCCTTTCATGATCACAAAGATGTTTTTAAGGTATACCGAAAAGATAAGTCCCGATGAGGAACATGAGTGAGGTCACTACCAGGATTCAGAGTGAAAATGGTAAAGTGCTGAATCAACAACGCCTTTCCGGAGCGACAGCGGCCATAAGACGTCGAATTGCAGATGAACAGCACCGGGATTTAGATGAAATTGTGGCAGATATATACAATGAGGATGTAGACTTTAACTTTCTTAAGATACATTTGTTGAGTCACTTCGGAGGCCATGTGCAGCGCCTTGGTAATATCCTAATGTATTCTACAGAGTCTGAAGAGACAAGTCAGAAAACGAAAATTCTGGAGGGCTATCCGGGTTCGAATAGGAATAATGCGAGTTATCAAATATTACGAACATATATCAGACTTGATAGCTTCAGAATTCATTAAATGATTGTCGAAGAAGATATCAGATATCCCATTCAGGACAAATTAGATGACAAACGACACAAATGGCATGTCGGATCAGTAGCCAGGCAACTAATAGGTGTCACTTCTACCATTGAATCAATTTCTCAATTGAATAACATTTTGCGACGCTTGCCCAACCTTTTACTCCATTATTATAGATGGAAATCATCCATTGGTTTTGAAGATGATATGAACTCGCTTAAACAATTCCTAGTTGAGATTTGTCGCCTTTTATGTGTTCCAATTGAGAATTTTCAGAAGGCTCAGGAGGTCACTTGGCACCTTCTGCGCTGTACAGGAACCGAGCTTTGAAGGTCAACAGGGCGCAGTAGGAATGATTGGGTATGGATAGACTCAGGCAATAGGAATATTTATGTGGGATTAAAATGCTTTTATCCAACTCGCTTATTATAGATAATGAAAGTTTGGGATATAAAAACAGGTTTAGTAGACAAACTTGTATTACTAGATAAACTGTATGTTGAGAATTCAGGGAAGCTTAACGACATTACTGGGCTTGTTACCGTTACTTTGGGGACGGCTAAGAGCCAAACCGGAACAACAGAGATAGTTGTTGGTATCTAACGGATCTTGGGAATGGCGCATTTGGTACCAGAGACAGCAGAAGTAAATAACAAACTGCGGTATGTAAATAATAGGATTGATTTAGAAACCTTTAATAGAATATATTGAACAGGTTACAGCACAAAAGTAAATTCTTTGTGTGATGGCCGAAACAAAGAGAGGGGCAAAAGAGACCCGAAAAGTACATAGAGTAAATAGGTTAAGGTAATACGAGAAATAAGAAATGGATAAGTGAATTTTGAGCGGTTAAAAATGGACCATAGAAAGTCTAAAATATATTCATGGGAGTGCAAGAAACGAGGTGAAAAAGAATTTGGTAGATGTATAGGGAAACTGGAAAAGTGAGTGGTAACACTACAGGTTAGGTTCTGAGCTTAAGCAAGAGCTCCAGGGAGGCTCCAGGGGGACAGAGTACATAACAGAGAAATTATGGGGGAGAGAATTTGGCAAGGGTGAAATGAGCCTGAGACTGGGTATAACAATCCTACCCTGGAAGGGTTAGTTATGCAACAGGTAACGAATTACTTATGTGAAGATCTTGAACTATCTTTATAGTTCTCGTTACTTTAGGTATGTGAGAGTGTTCTTCTTTTCGAGATTAACTTGTAATCTCTGCTTGTTCTTAGGCTATCTTATAGTCTTCGTATCCTACTCCAATATCTTATTGGAGAGAGATGGTGAGGGAGCTTCTTCGTAACTTGATCTCTTCTCACATGAGAAATGTGAGACTGTCCTTGTCTTATCAAGGATGTGGTTTCTCTGACGCTAAGAGCCAGGTTGCTTGCATACCAGCGAGTGGGAAAGGTAAAGGTAAAGATAAAGGTATATTGTAGAAAAGTACTTAGATGGATGCATGAAGAGCTCTAACTACTGTGACCGTCTTTTGTATTTTTTATATTTTTTATACTTTTTTTTAAATCATATGCATTTGTTTAAGGTACAAAGACAGACGGCCAACATAAACCTCCGGGTTTGGTCTTTATTTCTTCACGATACATCTATTTTGGTTTTTCACTTGGGCTTCATTTTCAAGTGAAATATATATTTCACCTTTGCTGAGAGGATTTTTATTCTTGGAAAGTCGAACTGGAAGTTTGACTTTACTTTCTCTCTCCTCCTCCTCCCCGTCCCCTGGCCTGGCCTGTTGGCCTTGTCCAGATGTCGTCTACCCCTCTCACTTTCACTGGTGCAGGCCCAGCCTCGGCTGTTGGCCCTGCTCGCTCTGCCTCCTCTCGCCAGGACAGTAGGGCTGATCCTATCTCTCGCTCGTCCTCGTCCCAGTCCAGTCACGCCTCTCTCTCCGGGGAGGCTGACAATGTCGCCAACATTCTTGGGCATGCTGCCAGGCTCGCTCGCCTTGACCCGGCTTCTTTCCCTACTGTCT
>Ga0307509_10001701_pt1 | contig 36785 bp, 44 predicted proteins | sample 10_EM_MG_FD_202245 | JGI IMG/M metagenome (GOLD analysis project Ga0307509, IMG submission 202245) | Populus trichocarpa ectomycorrhiza microbial communities from riparian zone in the Pacific Northwest, United States - 10_EM | ecosystem: Host-associated > Plants > Roots > Unclassified | place...
GCTGCTGACACTCTGGGAATAGTTTGCTTTTTTTTGCAATGTGAAACCTTTTGGATGGTATGTCTCGGCCAAGGATGGTATCCGAAAGGTATGCACAAAAATGCATGGTATTTAAAAGGTTTTCTCCGTACATCAGCCCTCAAGGCTTGTTGGATATCACAATATTTTCACCCATCGACTGGTACTCGTACCGTACTCGTAATCCCTTTAAATTGTTAAACTAAACCTATCCTGGGTTAACGGAAATAGTGGGTGTCGCGAGGTCTTACTATCGCACGATACTCGCGCGACTGAGTTGAAGCTAGACGCTTTACGAGTACCGGTATAAGGGAGTTCCCATGTTAGGGATTCGGCTTCAATTAGGCCGCGCTAGTACTAGCACCTGAGCAACACCGGGAAGATCAGCGCGGGTTATAGGTTTCATCCATCCCAGGTCAATTACAGCCCAGAGCTATTTTCGCTCCCGGTACGCACAGTACCACGGCACAATGTCCATAGCTTTCAAGGGACCAGACTAATCCTAGGCAGTAAAGACCCAACCCCGAATCAACATGAATTGAAGGATAACAGATAATCACGAAATCTCACTCATGCCGGAAAATTGCCGATAAGCGCAGCCGATGCATGACAATTATTTTGTGGGATTCAGTCACAAAGGGCTACAATGCTGTAGTATTACTTGAGGTAAGAAAGAAAAGCAGGAGTTGAGATGTGAATTATGGTGCTGTGGCGGACGGTGTTGTGGCCGCAGGGGGTTATAGAAGTGGGGTAGGATTGGAATTGAGCGATCTGGGGTTGGAGAGAGGAATGTGCGAGTATAGTACTGGTGGAGCGTAAGTGCGGAGAAGACTCTGGCCTAGCTCGTACTGCGGATTACGGCGGGCTACTTATGAGAGTACCGGTACCTAGGTAGTGCTGCTGTATGGTACAATACCGGTAGCTCTAGAAGTGCAGACTTGCAGCAGCAATGCCAATGGGGCTATTCAGAATAATGTACTGTACCATAGTGCGGGATTTCTTGGCTACCTCAATCACCTCAATCAAGACTAGGCTCCAAGGCACTGTGCGCGTGTATGGTACTTCTAGGCATATGTACTAGTACAATACTCTACGCACTGGTACTTGGGTATGGTAAGCTTGTATCGTGCTGCGGGCTACCAGTCCACATCTCTCTGCTCTCCAGGCCACCAGAAAGAAACTTCTACTCGCCCTTACTCTTACCCATTTCTTCCCTCTACCCTCCTGTCCCAGACCTCCCTCCCAAGAGTGATCACATCACAAGGGCCAGGGGTCTACTCCACCCACATCTTTCCTAAATCCACTCCGGCCCTCCTTTCCCTGCCCATCCCTAATATCGATACTGCACTACTTTCCCCTCCTTTCTTCCTTCGAGTTCTTTCCCTTGTAGGATTTCTCCACCACACTTCCCGGCTCCAGGTGGGTATTACTGGTTTAGGGAGCTTGCCACAACCTCTCAGCGTTCGGAGTGTGCAGCGGCCATCCTTTAAGAAGGGAAGAAATGAGGGCTAGTCCAAGGGTTCGTCCAGAGGATCATGATTTCGGGTGCACGGACGGGCTAGCAGCGCCACGTGAGGGAGGGGGACGGATGGGAAATTTAATTGCGGCACGGCAGTATGATGCGGCATTGTCGAGCTATAGGTCAGAACAGTACACAGGCGTACGGATTTGAATGAATGATACTACGCTTTACCACTATATATATGCCCGCTGCGAACCCAACCGGTACCGTTGAGAGTTTACGCACTACACAATGCTAAAACCACGACTTAACGTATTGATTGTCGGCGCCGGGTTAGGCGGTTTATCGGCCGCTATTGCAACTAAACTTGCTGGGCATGAGGTACTCGTGTTAGAGCAAGCTTCTACTCTTTCTGAAGTATCTTTCTCTCCTTACTGTCCTTTTGGTGATGATGTGTACTAACAATCGGCAGGTCGGAGCAGGCATACAAATACCCCCAAACTCTGCCCGCTTCCTAATATCATGGGGCCTCCGGGAGGCAATTGATCGAGTGTCAGTCCTCCCAGAGGCAATCCGACTGCGCAGTTATCGGGATGGAAGCATACTCAATGAGCAACCATTAGTCCCGCTCGCAGAGGAGGACTACGGGGGGCCATATTGGCACTGTCATAGGGCGGATTTTCACAAAGCATTAGTGGACAAGTGTTATGCTCTTGGCGTCAAGAGTGAGTTCTTTGCCGCCCTAATTGACTAGGAATAGTAGATAACTGTAGAAGTCCGCATCAATTCAATGGTGACAAAGATCGACTTTGAAGCCCCCAGCGTGACGCTTTCCACCGGAGATACAATAGGGGCCGATCTAATCGTTGGCGCCGACGGACTAAAATCGAAATGCCGCGAACAGTTTCTGGGACGTTCGGATCCTCCGCACTTGACCGGAGACCTTGCATATCGCATACTGATAAAGGTCGAAGAGATGCTCAAGCATAAAGACCTGGAAGAATTCGTTCGCAAACCCGCAATCAATACTTGGATGGGTGGGATATGCCCTCTCTCTTAAGAACAATTGACAAAAGGCTGACCCAAACACCTACAGGCCCGCAAGGCCACGCAGTATGCTACCTCTTAAAGGGCGAGGGTTACTACAACATCGTCCTAATCTGCCCAGACAACATGCCCGGGGGCGTTAACGTCATGTCTGCCGATCCCGCTGAGGTCCGCGAGTTCTTCAAATCCTGGGACCCAAGACTCCAGAAGATGATCAGCCTAGTTTCGAGCGTCAGCAAATGGCGTCTACAGAATAGCACAGAAATGACCTCGTGGACGCATCCATCCGGGAAATTCACGTTACTTGGGGACGCCTGTCATGCTACGCTTCCATACCTCGCTCAGGGCGCTGCGATAGCCGTGGAGGATGGGGGTGTATTGGGGGGATTGCTCGGGAAATTGGAGGATCGGTCGCAGCTGCCGGGCTTACTCCGAGTTTATGAGGAGCTGAGGAAGAGCAGGACTACGAGGATTGTGACAGGGAGTACGGATATGAGGAATATTCTCCACCTGGATGATGGGGAAAGGCAGAAGCGGAGGGATGCCATGTTGCTGGCAGATGATGTCAGGCCCGGGTTTCCGAACAAATGGAGGGATCCGGCGTTTCGGAATTTTATGTTTGGCTATGATGGAGCGAGGGAGGTGGAGATCGCCTGGGAAAGGTTTAGGGGGAAGAGTGGGAGTGGTGCCGCGGGAGCGTTTAGAGCGAGGTTATAGTTTAGAATGTGCTGAATTGATTTGCATGGAGGGTAATCGTGGGTACACAGTGTCGTAGATTATGGTACAGAAGGAATAGCATCCCGTCAAAGGCCAAGCTCAAAGATCAAGCACGTCCTCATCCCACTCTGGCACGACCGGAGCCTCATCATCTGGTAACTCATCAAGTGCCGGCTCCATAACCCCATTGGTGCTGCCTGCGCGCTCCCTCCTGAGGCCCCTGAAGACGTTCCTAACCAGCGTCTCCAACTCCACATCACCCCCTCCCTCCTCGCCTCCTTCCCCAAACCTCCCCCCCTCAGCCGAGCTTCCTCCGCCGCCCGCACCCCTGCCCCTCGATATCAGCCCCGCATCCTCCAGTGCCCCCCTAGCTTCAATACTCTCTTCGAGCACGTTGACAATCTGCACAAGACTCGGGTCTACCAGATCCACCCCCTCAGGATCAAACACAGCCTCGACCACATTCGCGTATCCAGGGACCTTCGTCCTAGCCAACCAGTTCACGAATCCCGCCTCGACCAGCATATCCCTGGCGATAAAGTACAGCCCCATCAACCTCGCAAGTATGTACAACGCTTCCTTCTCACTGAACAGGTCGCCGGCGGGATTCTCGTCGGTGGGAAGCGTGCTGTTGAGACAGCTGACGAGCGCGGCGAAGGTGCGCTTCTGACAGAGTTTGTGCAGTGTTGTGCTGTAGGTGCAGCAGCGCAGTGCGCGGAGCGAGCGCAAGCGCTGTGAGGGCGTAGAGGAGCGGACTCGCGAGAGGAGGTGACCTATATTTTCGTCGGTTGTTGCGCGGTCGGTTATGATTTTTAGGGCGCTGGCAGACTCTGGTTAGTAGGTGGGGATTGTCTCTATGTTGGGGGAGGGGTACGCGTTACGAATATCAGCGTTGATCCCACGGGCTAGAGTTTCTAAAGTTTCTAACTTAATTGCTGTATTTCCACCCTCGCTCGTAATTAGTTCCTTCTTTCTTCCTTAACTTCATTTTCACTTTGTGACCGAGGAAAAAAAAAATACACACCATCCTCGGTCGTCTGATCAACACCCGCATCCGGCGGTATCACCTTTGGCTTTGAAACGCACCTTGAGCGAAATTTGATGAGCTGCGAGTGAGTAGTGTAGATGGCGTATATTGCTAATAGGCCTTTTATTTTTCATTTTTCAACGATAGTTAGCCGGTTGATGAAGGAGAGAGGCAGAGTGGGAGCGAAGGGGATTACCGGCTGAGATGTAGAGGTATTTATCTGATGGGGTGACTTGAAGCAAGAATGACATTGTGGTGGTGATGGTGGTGGTGGCTGTTGGGTGAGGTGGGGATAGTCTAATGCCGGTATAGTCTACGGATACTTGTGACGTGGAGGCGGATGGGTGCGAGCTGCCGCGGGAAACCTAACCTTTAGTGGCCGTTTCTTGGTTCATTCAGATTGGTTGGTTGAATTCCTATGATCTGAATTGGATGCAAGAGGCACATGCTGGTAGCGAGGGGGGGTTCCTCAGTGATGGGGCTCTGCGTCGCGGAGCTCTCAGCCCTCACGATGCGAGTGTGGGACTGTGATTGGATTTTGTGAATTGGTTTACTGTATCATATGAGCGTGAGGATGAACCTATGGGTACAATTCGCTCGTAAGTTGTTCACCGTTATACTATGATGTGGTGTAGCATAATATCTCTGCGAGTCGTGTCTGCCGGTGTGATAGAGCTATTGTGCTGGTACTGCAGACCGCTGAGACCCGAATTTCTCGTCGACAAGGCTGGTTGGTCGTCTTGAATGGCAGTTTATTGGGCTCTATTACCATGTGATATGGTGGGAAATGCACGTCTGGGGCAATTGCACTTTTGCATCATGGCAATCGATGTGGATGTCGCACAGAACTGTACCCGGGCTGATAAGGTATTGCTGCGGCTGACCCGTGTCAATACAGTCTTATCTTGCTGTGCGCTTGCTGAGCTGGCGGGATCAAGCTCTGTCCGCTTCTTAATCGTGGGGGAGCTGGTCGTACCCATTGGGCATCTGCAGTCTCATACCTCTCGTCTAGCAGCAGGATAAAGCTAAAGCTAAAAAGAAACCTTCGTTAAACCTAGCCCGACAATTATCGATACGATGATAATACTCACGCCGTACACGAGTACTTCAAATGTGTTAACATTCGCTCAGGAGAGCCCTCTCTTTCCTCACTCCATCAGTCCTGTAAGATCCTAGACGCTGAAAACTTGGAACTGAGTCTAGCACTCTAATCCCTGTCTCCTACCCCCATGCCATGCACCACCAGAGTTCCTTCGGTCACGAGATGAGGGGTCGATTAATAAATCGAGATATGATAAAACCCCCCTGCCCCCCTCGGTTCCCCTAAGTTCAATCGCACGCGAGCTTCCCAACTGCACTCCCGGACCCGACTGCCTCTAAGTGTTAGGCTTCCGTTCTCACAGCGCCATGAAGGGCTGCACCTACCTCTAAGTGTTAGACGCGATAATTCGATAAGACCAAGCGGAAAGGAGATGCTCCTTACGATTTTACGTAAAGAGTGGAATCAAGAGCCCGGGGCGGGAAACTTCAAGGCCGTTGATAGCCATTTTGCACATGAGTGTGTACAGAACGTGGGGTAAAATGGGTTGTCCGGGTTGGTGATGTTGTTCATGTGCTCCATGTGACCTGCGCGCCCGGATTCTGCCCGAACCGGGGACGGAAGGAAAGAATTGGGAGGACGGAAGGGAGGCCCGTTGTCGGCGTTTGCACTGAGTGTGTATTGGCAGTTGGTTTCTGGTGGTAGTGGTGATGGTTGTGGGGTTGAGGCCGGACGAAAGAAGGAAACATGACTTAAGGAACCGAGCTTCCCTCCATTCCTGCTTCCTCCTCGTCTCTCCCTCAAACACTCTTTTCCTGCCTCCTACCCCCCCCTCCTACCTCACCGGTGTTTTATCTTCCCTTCCCTTCAGCCCCATACAGTAGTTTGTGTTAGCTTGTCCGCTGCTGTGCTTACGTTTCGTAAGTTTCCATCAAACCGTAATCACGCAAGTTACCTTCGTTCCCTTAAATTTCTTCCACAAACTTTCCTTACCTTACTGCTCTCCCTCTCATCTTTACGCTTGCTCTCTAGGCAACTTTCTCATCTCTTCACTCACAAAAAGCAGCTCTCGTTCGGGCGACCATCAAAATGACTTCTCCTTCTACTGTTGCTACCAAGTTTCTTCCTGCAAAGGACCAGCTTGGATTGGTTGCTGTTGGCTTCTCAGGTGGCCAGGTATGTTTGGAATATATCACCCTTTATGTCCTTGCTGCTTTCCTGATGCCCTCAGAGTTTCCTCTTTATTTGGAAGGATGTTTGTTTACTGCTTTTGGGCCTCATTAACTTTTTGAGTAGTGCAAGCCAGGTGTTGATGCCGCCCCTTCCGCTTTGATTGAGTCCGGGCTCTTGACCGACATTCAAGAGACCTTGGAATACACCCTCTATCATGATGGGATTGTCCATAGTTATTCAAAACATCTCCCCGCCCCAGGAGCTGACCTCCCTTTGCACGTTGATGGAGCAAAGGCTCCCATGATCAACCCCATTGCTGTTTCCAGTGTTACACATGCTATCTGCGATCAAGTTTACGAACATGCTTCCAAGGGACGCCTTGTTCTCACCTTAGGTGGTGATCACTCCATTGCTATTGGTTCCGTCGCCGGAACCGCAAAGGCAATCCGTGAACGCCACAACGACTCTGAGATGGCCCTCATCTGGGTTGATGCCCATGCAGATATCAACACTCCTCAATCTTCTGGCTCCGGCAACATCCATGGCATGCCGGTTGCTTTCCTGACTGGAATTACCAAGGCACCCATCGAAAACCCTGATATTTTTGGTTGGATTAAAGATGAACACAGAATCAACCCTTCCAAGATTGTGTATATCGGTCTTCGTGACGTTGATATTCCGGAGAAGAAGATACTTAGAGATCATGGCATCTGTGCTTTTAGCATGCACGACATCGACAGACATGGTATTGGTAAAGTTATGGATATGGCTCTTGACCATATCAACTGTGGTCCCGGTCAAGAGGGTATGCCCATTCACTTGAGCTTTGATGTCGACGCCTTGGACCCATATGTGTAGGTTTTCATTTTTTCTATTTATGCCTTTCTCCTACTAACCATACTAGCGCCCCGAGCACTGGCACTCCGGTACGTGGTGGACTTACTTTGAGAGAAGGAGACTTTATATGCGAAGTTATCCATGAGACCGGATATCTCGTGGCTATGGACCTTGTATGGCTGCATCTTTTATTATTTATTAGTCTCTACTAACATCCACCAGGTCGAGGTCAACCCCGCCCTCTCCGGAGGTGGCCCAGAGAGTATTGGTCCTAAGGAAACCATTCGCGCTGGTTGCAGTCTTGTTCGCTGCGCCTTGGGAGAGTGTCTCTTGTAGGGGTTTTTTTCCTCATTCCGCCATGCCTAATCTAATGCCCTGCTTTTTTCTTTCTTTTTTCCTTTCCTGGAGTTTGATAGAAGATAGGGGATAGAGATCATTGTTGCGTTGCGCGTTACGGTCATTCGCGACCCACGGCTTTTTCAGCGATAAAAATAAATCTTTACTCTAATCCTGTGTTTGCAAATTGTGATTGTGTGATGTGATGTGCCTAAATTGCCGTGGGTGCAGCTGTGGATATGAAGGTTGAAGTTGTGTTTGTAGGTGCACGTGGTTCACGTGGGCCCAGGGCTGGCGGGGTAGGCTCATTGCCCGTCACTCGCCATATTAAATATTTGGGGCGACATCAACGGTGCGGGCGCCGTATAAAGTCGAATATTGTATCAAGTGCTATGTCGTTGGAGTTGATTCCCTGATAAGGTTTGGTGCTTCTTTTCTCTCTTCATTTCTCTATGCCTTTCAGAGGGGCTGGGCAGCCCGCCCTTTGCCGTGCTTTTTGCCCCCTTTTACACAGTGGAAGATTTCTGGCTACAGGGCACCTGGTCTAATTATTCGAGCTCCCACCGTACGGGCATAACTCTCTACGCTGTGGAGCCCCTCCCGGACAGTTAAGCAAAATCTTAATTGATCCAATCCACCCCGTTACCCTTTGAACTCATCCTTATTCTAACCTTGCTGGTGGCGCTTTTGCGAACATAGCACTAGGGTGGTTCAAGTCTCTTAGTATGTGCTTCGAGCATTCAAGCGCTGCTAATTTCTTCTCTATTCCAGCTAATATTGCAGACCAAGGGAGCAAGGATTGGTTCAATAGGGGCAAAAGACGAAACATCTGCACCTCTGCACTAGTACTAGTGGTACTCGGTTTACTATGGACGTTATGATACCTTCTAGCCAGAAGTTTCAGCATGTCACCGCGTTTTCTACGAAAAAAAAAGAGAAAAAAGACACCTACCACACCGTATATCTCGGGTGTATATATTTATTCTACAGGTAGGCTAATATAAGCCAGACCCCAATCAACCAAAAAACAAACAGGCACACAGTCCCACAATCGAACCACTTAGGAAGGCTTCTTGAGCAGTCCATTCATTCATTCATCTCCCACCCAGATGTGGCTTATGCATGTGCGGGTGTGCGGATTATGTTTTGTATCAAATGGCATCTAATTTGGGATTATTATGTGTCGTTGTAGTCACTACTTATAGCTATTGTTTACGAGATAGTAGCCAGAGTTGGTTCCATCGATGGAGGGGTGAATACCCGGTTGTGTGATTGAGGAGGGGCACAGTTTAGAGCAGAGGGTTTGTTTGTTTATATCTTCTGTTGGTGGCAATGTTCTGCCAAGTTTGAGGCACTTCCAGTAGCCCTGGATGTTAGAGGTGCTTGCTGTTTAGGAATCTTTTATTTATATACTATTTATTTAATTAATTCTAGTCTTTTGCTTCAGTGGATGAATTTTCACTGTGCTGTGCTGTACCCTTTTTTAAAAAACTGAGTTCTGCCCCTCGCGGTATTCAGTTGGAGCTTGGAGTCTTGAGGTGGAGTTGTTACTGATTGTTGGTTTACACAGCGAGGAGGGATTGAGGGGATCATCTTCTGGTTGGTTGGGGTATCCAATCCACACACTGTTGGTATTGCAGCTATGTATAATATATAGGACTCTACAAAGACTATTGACTCTCATTTTGTTGTTCAACTTTTACTGCATAGAACACCTTTCTTTTGTGCGCTGCTCTCCGATGTCATTGTTTACGTACCATAATCGCCCCAACCATTCACCGGTCAATCGGTAATGGTTCAGTGCATGGGAGCTCTATCATGCTAGTATGATATCGCTTTACATTATTGTGGATTGACACCCTTCTGAGAGCACTCACGCTCTAGTGCTCATATATGTTGGTATATAAGTTCAAACAGTTTTATTCCATATACCCACGATAGCCACAGCCACTAGGTCGACACTTTTTATTTTTTATTCTCTTGCTCCATGTAGTCCAGAAAGTGGGGACACAGGAGTAAGTTGGGTTGTTTAAATAAGCTGTAACGCAATAGCTGTAAACATCATCATCATACTCAAACACATAGCCTGTGTCTGGGAATCGGGGTGGTAAGGTTTCAACCGAAGTCATTCTCCCGAGCCAAGCGGAGAAGATGGTTCCAGATATGCCCTTTGTAAGTTTTGTCTAGGAAGTTCCTACTGGTGATCTATCATGACTCCTGTCTACTTTTCTTGGGGCTATAAATCGTGATCGAGATGCAGCATTATCTGTTATTGCCATGATGATAGGGTTCGTATCTCTTGGTGGTCTTGCACTGGGACAATGACCGGATTCATTGTCCTTGTAGTATACTCTTTCTTGAACCGGGGGGGCTTTCTGGAGGCTTCCGTGAGGAGCCTCTAACTGCTATACACTTCTTGAACCATAAGAATACTTTCGAAAAAATTCTCCTAAATCCAACCTCCATGCATACTAGCATTCGACTTACAGCCAAAAACCCCACACTTCCTCTTTTGAAAATAGCCACAAGCAGAAGAAAAACTCCCCCTTCCCTATCAACTTATAGGAGCCTTGAAAATTACCAACTTCAAGTAGCATTATAAGTCCTTAAAACAGGCCCACATACTCCTTCCCTTCTTCCTTCCTTCACCCATACTCGGCCACCTTCCATTATCCTGGAGAAAGCACGCATACACAGCTCAAGATGCCCAATACAGGCCCTACAAACCCATTTCCAACCTTTGATGCAATCCTACTTGCCAACCCACAACTTCGCGATAGGATAACATACCGGGACCAAGAGCTTGCGAGCCCTTCTATTGCGTTGGATTGGGCTGCTGTTTTTCGGGGGGTTATTAAGAGGGTTGGGCGGTTTGCTGTCGGGCTTGTTGAGGGGAGACGAGTGGGGAGGGTGAAGAGGGGGTGGATTGGGAGAAGGGAGAGTATGGGAGACAAGCAGCTGTATTGGCGAGAGTGCGAGCAGTGGAAATGTATAAGAGGAAGGGAGCCTGACTGAGGGTCTTGGTTCAGTCAGTTTAATTTCGTATTATGTGGTGGGAGAAGGATAAGCAGTTGTGATGATCGGGTTTATCTGTTGTTATAATAATGAGGGAGGCAGATATATAGTAGTTGCTATATTATTAAAATAAAACAAACATCTACTACAATATATTTAACATGGTTTTTTTTTTCAGTCTACATTTCCTGTGCATGGTGGGTAGATTCACTTTTCAAAAAGAAAAGAAAAAATACTATCGGCTGATCTGTCTGGAAATCATTCTTCCCTGGATGGTTATTGACGAAGGGCCGCCGTTGCCACTAGCATTTCGAGCAGTTGATTTTCACCAGGGTGAGATTCTATGTTTAACTGCTGGAAGATAGAATGGTGGAACCAATTAAATTTTAAAATTCACGTGAGTCAATATTGTAAGGGAGAACGCTCCACGGGCATGCGGCACGAGGTTAGGGTGATGAGCAGCCTAAATTTTGGTCGCGGTTGGTTTTTTTCTTCTTTCCATGTTAGAACACAAGCATCTTTCAAAAATCCCATCAACTTTACAAAGCCATCAACTACTCACCACCAGCACTTTGATCGACAGGCTATCGACAACCTTTTCAACGACCACAAGAGATACTTCCAGATGATACAATGACCCAGCCAGATTCCCCAGCCATTGCCCATCATTTAGAAGACAGAGTAGAGTTGTTCCGGTTTTCGACAAGCTCGCAGGGACTAGTCACACTAGCCTGCAACAACAAACCAATTCGGGCGACTGCTACACGGAGTCCCAGGCGCAAGGTAGATGCAAGCGTCCCTAGCCATTAAGGGTACTTAGGTAGGTGAAGCATTGCGTAAGATTCTATCTTCAGAGCAGAAGGGCGGAAGTTTATTGGAACGTCTATTTTGTTTTGCTCTTTGAGCATTGAATTGCACAACTCGACCTATCTACTCTTAATCTATCTACCATACATCCCTACCCAACCCAACCTCTACTTGCCAGCCTGCGACATCCAAGCACCAATCCGAGCCAAGAAAACCAGAACAACGCCACCCCAACTCCTTGGATCATTACACTGCCTAGCGACACCTCTCCTATAAACCATCAAGTTCGTCAACCACGCAGTCAACATTCCAAACTCCGGCCAAGAAGGCCCAGGCCCTACTAGTCATTAGCCCATGCGACGTTGAAGGCGCGGATGCGAGTGAGTGGGGTGGTGATGTATTTTCCTAGAGCACTCGAACCATGCAAGAGAGAAACACACGAGCGCTGGACCCTTTTTTCTTTCTCCGGTTCTCTTCAGGAACGAGTGATGGTACATGATGAGATTATCTGCCGGCTCAAAGATAAAGTCAATTACCCCATAATCCTAAGGGATTCGGCCACCGCTAGCACGCCCATACAAGGTAAGTGCCGAAGTAAAAACACTCCAACACGACCAGAAGGAGTTCGAAATAAGCTTAGTTCTGGCTCTGTGTGGGAGTGTTAAGTGAAGGTGTTTTGTCACAAATTCGACGGATTACGGGGAAAGCTCTTGTTCCAACGTGCTAATGACAACTTTTAGTGGAATATTCCTAGATAATGCGGCTCTCCAAAGAGAGGGAAAATGGAGAGGAAAGAAAAAAAAAGTGTGGGATAAGATCACCCTGGTCACTCAAAGGTATTATATTAAGCTATCTTAGGGAGTCATAGCCACAGCCAAGACTGAAAAATGCTGAGCGTCACTTGAGTTTATGCTGCGGTGTGACCTGCAGCATCGGGAAATATTCCCAAGGCTCGGAACTGTGCGCTGTTTTGAAGGGTGATGTGGGTAGGCTGTTTCCCCAATACTCTTGGATAATTTTCACCAGAGGACCTTTTTCTCTTGTGGTCTCGATGAGTTCCTGTGAGAAAGATTTTGTGGAAAGTATACACTATATCGTGTATCGTGTCCGGAGTTTTAAAAAGTCAGGTATCCGGATTTGTGTTGGATGGTTCGCATAGTAGTCTAGGTCCGAGGTGGAATTGAGACCTTGACCTATTTTACAGGTGTGGTCGAATCTGCTGTACAGGACAATATAAGTACAAATAATGCCTGATACGAGTAGATCAGGTTGTGTGTATATACCATGGCTTCATAAATTTCACACGAGCTAAATACCTCACAAACTCCTATTGCCGGAGTACCAATGAACCATAGATATAAAAAAACGACTGGAAATTCCCATAACTCCTCTAACAATCTGAATATTAACAATAATGGGGGGAAGATTCTAAGCACACACATAACCCAAACCCTATTCCATCAACCAATTGTAAACCTCTTGTGCTTGTGCGGGGGAGAAAGGAAAATAAACGACAATTTCAAACGCTATTGTCGTTTCCCGAAAACCTCTCCTCATTCCCAACACTGCTAACATTAGAGTCCGGGAAACTATCCTCACTGCCTCGGGTCTTCTTTCCACTACCCCTGCCACTCACATTACTGACAGTCTTCCGCTCGTTGCTACCCCAAGCCTTCCTGCTGCGGTTGTCCTTCCTCCCCCTCAACCAGCCCCGCAGCGCCGGTAGACAAACTGTCAACTGACTAGACGTGATCTCAATTAACGCCCACAGCTCATACGTATGCACAATAGGAGCCTTCGCGTTCCTCTTGATCTTGGGAAATATGATAACGAATCTAGCCACAGCAGCAAAGATCGACAATCCACCGATGAGGAAGACAACCACCAAAGCCACAACCTGTCTGCGCCCCAATTGCAAAGTGTGAAGGACTGAGAGCGGAACAGCGAGGATGAAGATGTCAGTCGCGATATTCATGAAGCTCCAGAGCGGGAGTGTGGTGGTGTTCCCTGTGGCGGAGCAGCCGCGGAGCGGGTCCAGTGTCCAGTTTCTCCAAATGGGGCGGCACCAGAGTGTTTGTAGGAGCATGGTGAATATATAGGTGCTCACGGTGAAGGCGGTTACGAACATGAGGTAGTATTTCAGCTTTTTGGAGAGGTTGGTGAAGAGGTGGTAGTAGTAGACTACGAAGGCGCCTTTGGCAAACCACATTGCTGAGAAGACGAGGTACCCGCAGAGGAAGGAGAGCTAGGATATGCAAGTCAGTTGGGGTTCGGTTGGGCCCTGGCATTGGGAAAGGAGTCCATACCTTCGGAGAAGTTTCTTTATCGTGAAGCGGTAATTTGTGGGCCCTGGCTTCAATCTCCTTGGAGTACTTCCATGCGTCCGTTGAAATGGCCGCTATTCCAAAAAAGAAGGAAATGCAAATCAGGACATCGGAAATAACGATTGCGGGGCCTTTCAACCTTTGTCGCCGGTGAAGGACAAGCCTGATGACCAGAGCGACAAAAACAAGAGAGTTTAATCCCCAAGTGAGTGCCAAAAGGCCCTCGGTGGAAATCGGAACATCAACGTGGGGATGTGATTGGGACATTTTTGTTGTTGGACCTGGTCAAGAGTGTAGCAACAATAGGAATATGATAGTAGAATAGTAATCCAAAGAATCCAGTTATAATGTTGCGAGCCCCTAGTTGACAGACCCTGAACACCAAAACAGTGACGGAAATCCTCCCTTCTTTATAAGATAGTTCCCCTTCGATCACCATCTGCCCAAAGGCACTGTACAGCAGAGCGTACCACCACCCCAACTCCCACTCCAGAGAGCTCTCCGCAAAAAAGAGCCTCCTCCTTCGAGAAGCAGAAGCACCCTGTCCAGCCTGTCCGAGCACGACGCTTCTACCCGCAGCTGCACCTATTTTCCAAATCTAATAATAAGCGGTATACGAGACGAACAAACGAGCCAGCGGGTGTCACCTCATAACCTTCTTTTTGTCCCGGCCACCATAGCACACAAATAAGGCGGGGTTATATCTCACTACGGTTGTGCTATCACAAGCTAAAGATAGAATCTCTACACCTCAAAAGTCGATACTCTCGACATCTCATCTATCTATACTAGTGAAGCGTTGCCAATTGTTAAGCTACCTAACCTGAAAGCGCATTACCGTAAAAACTCAAATAGAAGAAAAACGTGCGAGAAGGTTGTAATTACTTCTCCTAGTAATGCGCTGTGCATATTTGTTTTGTTTTGTCTGAACAAGAGCCGAGTTTGTGGTGTTTTCCCCTCAAGTACCTGAGAGAGGGAGTTTTGACGTCGTGACATATGTTTCTTCCATCCGAGTCCCTGCGGAACCACGCAGATGGGGTAAGCCACTTCGAGGGTGTGGAGTCTTTTTCTTTCTCCTCAATGGTGGTGGTGGTCAGATATGGTTGTTTAAGCAGTGTGTTTTTTTTGTTTGGTGGAAGGAAAGCTGGAACACACTTTTGCTGCAAACCAACTCTCCGGTCGGAGCCGTATTTGTCAGGCGCCACTCAATCCTCAAAGCATTCAACCCGCACCCAACGAAGTGTTCGCTTGACTAAGCTGCAGTAACTGTTCGAGATAGCTTGGCTCCCATTTTAGAAATAGAGCTGACTACCGTAGACACTATCCAAAGCTGCAGGTCCAGAATGGTAGAAGAGCGCAATATCAACATCATGAGGATGGAGAGCATTCCTTAACCGCTGATAGTTGGGGGCCCCTACTGGGTGGTCATCGGGAAAAAGCTTAATCGTTCTAAACAAGTACTTTCTCGACCGGTAAATCCCCCAGTCGGGTGGGCCACATGGGGAGGGAGGCTCAATCTCAAACCTTTCGATAGCTAGGAGGGGGAGGCACCTGGATTTCCCCCTTGAGAAATTCTCACCAAACTCGCTTTGGTCAGCTGCTTTCAATGAGATTCCCGAATCGATAGTGAACAGTGGCACATACCGATAGTCCTGATCCCCAAGACACCCGCATAATATTTTCCTACTTCTATACCGATACATCACGAGCCGAGGAGAGTCCAAGTGCCTACCCGTGAATAGACCACCATCACAGCTCCAATGTCTAGTACCCTTCGCCTCAACTAGGCTATCGAGTACAGAATACCTGCATAGTACAACATTTGTGGGCTCTCAATGTAACCGATACCCATGCCCGATTAACCACATGGCCAAAAATCGACCTCGATTGTGTCGAGTTGACCCTCGCAGGATATCGGAATCGCACCAAAACGCCTCTCCCAAGTGCCGAAAAGCATAAAAATTTGTCAACCAGGTATATACTTTACCTAATTTTCATCACGCACTACTTCGCAAACCAACTTCCTCAACTCGTGGTCAACATTTCTTCACCACGTTTCACGAGTGATAAGAGATTGAGGCTTAATCAAGTGTCCTATGGATTTCGGTACTCGCTCTCCCCTACCCAAGTCTATACCTCGCCAGAGCTTAGGTGGAGGGAAGTGGTTAATGAGTATCATACCGACCCCGGCAGATCAACTCTTGTCTCGTCGTACATGCGCAAAAGCGGAAATCCCTACAACCACCCCCAATTAACTCAACCACTCAATCGGCCGAATACGTGCCACCTTCCAAAAATACGCCTGCAAGCACAGCAGGGCTATCTGTTTAATGCTTATATAGCTAGCCAATAACTGAATATGGGAGGACCCGCCAATCCGGATGGAAACACGAGGGCAAAGGAAAAGAAAAATCGGCACAGGTCGGCTCGCAGTGTGTGATATACGGCGTGGTTTACTGTCAGCCTTTGTAGCTCCAGCACAAGACCTGACATGGCCACCTACCGTATTAGCAGAGTGGCACGCCCTTCCCCAAGGACTTCCTGTGAGCCCAGTACTGAGAACTTGCGAGGCACCAGCCTTTGGGTGGTGACAAGAGCTGCTGCGATTATCTCTGTGAGCGAGAACTCCACAATATATGGTGGTACGACTCGAAAAGAGCAGTGCCCCCCTGGAGAAGATCTACCGGCAGATCGAATAGGAAGGAAAAAAATGCAGGATACCGTGTACCCATGCCCGAGAGATTGAGTCTAGGCGGTAATAGACCCTGTGAGAATCCCGTTTCCTTGTTACCTCCTCGATTCCAAAGCCATAGTATCCCCCCTCAGCCCCCGAGCAACCTTTAGACAACGATAGTGCAAGTCACTAGCCATCCCCCACCATGTATTCGGCGAAAAATCGAGGCTACAAGTAAGATAAGCCCCATTATGCCAGCAGCCGGCAAGGTGGGAAGCCAAGATCTATAAGCACTAGGCTACCTTCGTTCCTTATCATTTAATAGCGCAAGAAGAGCGGTCTTCCAGGCTAAGTAAATTTATTAATGTAATACGGTATACCTGCTTGTTACCTTTCTCTGCAACGGCCCATCACTAAGATATGTGACACATTTCAGCGATCTTATAGTTCATCTTAATGTTTGTGCTTACTGTTACCATGTAACTTAATGAATAAATCCCACAGCATAAACCGTAACCCGTCGAACATTTCAAAATCAAGGTTTTTTCAGCTTCGCATGTCACTTAAACTCAGTGCCTCCATAAGCCTCGTTCATAAATCTCGTCCCGGGTTCGAGTCCCGCAAACACGAAATGCAACAAAGGTTATAAGTGGTATACCTAGTCTTAATATGCGCAGCAAGTTACGTTCCAGAATTTCAGCGAAGAGAGTTTCCAAGCTCAAGAACAAGTGCCACCCTTGAGATCTATCCCTGTCGGTGGCTGATCAGGATCAAGCCTCTCCGGCCTCGGAGCCCTGTCCTCTTCAGTTCTCCTACTGAACTAGCCGCCTTCAAATACCATCTCAGATCACAGAGTAGTGAAGTCTCCGTACAGCCTCAGAGAAGAAGGAAAGCGGGATCAAGCCCCTGCCCCAACGATGATTCCAAAGATTCGCCTATCCAACCTAGATAGAGAAATAGTCAGCTCCGCCATTCCCGTCAAACATTACTTAAAAGGTGAATAAGACGAACGCAGGGAACGCAAGCAGACATACAGGTAATCAGGGAAAGGTATTATTGTTAGCCATGCTGAAGAGCAGGTATCGTACGAATCAGTGTCCCACCCACATCGGCTATAGAAAACAAAAGCGTGTTATCCGCACCAAATCCGTCCCACACCGGATTTGCCAGCGTGGTTCTTAGTAAAGCCTCGACCACTAGAAAATTTATTTGTCCCCGTAATTTATAATATCATACCTAGATGTCCCTTCGTGCCCCAGTTATCTCAAACCCTTTGTGCAAGCCTAAGGCTCTAGTTATGATATCTGAATTTTTCCCACCAGTTTGGGCTATGGGTTAGCAAACACTTAAGAGCCTGTTTGGATACAACGGTTCCGTTCCGTTCCCCCATACGAATAACCCGTTTCGAAACGGAGAGAAGCCTACTCTCACAGCAAAAACGGTCGCCCAACGGAACGGCCCCATTTTTGCCAGATAGGCTCCATGTGTGTTTGAAAAAAGGAGGGAAGCTAGCCTAATGAGAGCCTAGGAGATTTGTGGGCGCAGAGTAGGAAGTGAAGGTGAAAGTGAGAAAGATGGAAAAGTCCGCGTTTGGTGAGCAGTGGAGCGGAGTGACTTTTTGGTATGATAGTATGATATCATAACTAAACTCCTAAATCACGAGACAACCAAGCCCACTACCGTACCGTAGGGCACAGTACTGTACGAGTACTGCAGCCAACAAAGACCAGGTAGAAAAAGACCTGCAAATGCGTACTGTACGATTGCGCTACACAAATAAACCACCAATTCCGAATCCCGTCAAGCAATCCGAGCAACCCCTTCTAAATACCTCCTCGCATCCAAGAATATCCCCTACTGGCCGTTTATTATCACAGCACATCCAACATTTGCCAAGAATACCAGGATGCGAACAAAGCAGCTAGCCAATGCCGCAATAACTTAAGGCAACCAACTCTTGGCACCTTGTCCGAATACGGGAATTCCTAACATCACAGAATGGAACTATTAAGGAGCCTTAAGTTACCACGCAGTCTCAGCTCTAGGATTTGTCCTACGTTTCGAAGGGGTTCATCGTAATAGCAAGTGGTGGGACCTCCTAGTTCACAATACAGTTTCGCTGCTAGTTTAGCAGACTCAATAAACAAGAGACTAATACTATGAATAGAGAGGCGGGATCAGTGGTTGGAGCTCCAAACTGCGGGACACTGTCAGCTTGAAAAATTTTCAACGCTATCGTCTCATGTAGGGGGGAGAAAGAGCAGGAGGGGTACACCGAATAGCTTTTACCAAATCTGATGTTTTTGCCGCTGCCTTTTCAGCCCATCGTTCACCGTCCACCTCTACCCGATGCTCCCTACTCTATCTATCCGTGTGTTGCGCTTTTATCGTTCTACCGAGCGACGGCATTATATTTGACACTTAAAACCCATTCCCTCAGTCACCTCTCTAATCTGGAGCACTAGTGTCTACCAAAGCCATGCGCCCCATACTATACTCATCAGAACGAAGAGCAGTAAATATTGGGTAGCCCCACGAAGAGCCTCCCTCAATCACCTCATTCTTTTAACAATATATGTATTGTTAATCCCATTAGATGATTTTGGCCGTCAAAAGTGCTGGCTTTAGATACCCAGCACCATCCTCAAACAACGCCCTGTCTTGGCTAAAAACTCAACATCATGAGAGTAGGTAAGACCGTGGGGGCGTACCCGAGCGGCCGAGTCAAAGTCACGCACCCAGAGACAGAAATTGACCAGTAGGCGATCACGTAACAGGATACTCAATATCCCCGCCGTCCGGCCGGTCAATCACTAAGGAGGCCACAATGCGGGACCTCGACTCGGCCGCACGAGTATCGACGTCCTCCTAACCGCCAAACCATCTTGCAACATCACAGTTCGCTTTTCCAGTTCGCGCGTCGAACCGGCATGGTGAAACTCCTACTTTAGAGCTCCGAGGCTTGATAGCTTTGCTGCGTCCTGCAGTACACGTATTCTAGGTAAGCAGTACTTGGTAGCCTTTGTCAAATTTAGTAAATTGGAAACTGTTCTTTTAGGCACCAAAACAAGGAATAATTTTCAGAATTACCGCCATTACCACCACTAGTTATTTTCACGGGTCTCTTCTTTGTGCGGCCAACCGCACCCAATTCGCACTCTGGGAGAATTTTTTTATTGAGATGAAACTATAGGTCTATCTCTAAAAACAACACCTCTATGCATGAACAATACATGAATTTTTTTCAAGATACCGAAAAAAAAAACCCCCCCAACAGATACTTTGCATAGAGAAAATGAAAAGATGAGTGAAAACAGACCGGGTAAAACGGTGCTGAGAGGGGAATTGAAGACAAAAGAGAAACATCAAAAAAGATATTTAACTAGCTTCCAACCAGGACCTAATCCAACTCAAAAACTCCACGGATTTAGTTTTCGCCCTTAATATCAATTCCCCCGCGCGGGAGTATCGGTTCACCAAGCTCTTGATGCTGGCCAGCCTCTTCCCTCGCCATGTCGGTGATCCATCTAGCATTAGGCTTGAGGACTTGGCCTCTCGCAAGTTTAGCCGCAAGATAAAGCCAACAAGCAGCATTACCAACGGTTCCAACTTCATCGCTCACACTAGTCTTCGCATATTGGCTCATCTTAGTGTAAAGATCATTGTCGGTGTACAAATCGAAGAGATGATTCGCAACAGCCTCGGTGTCCCCAACTTCAACCAAGAACCCAGACTTCCCATGTTGAATCTGCAATGGAATCCCGCCGGCTCTTGTAGCAATGACAGGCTTTCCATGATGCAGTGCCTCAGACACCTTAACTTCGAATCCCTCACGCAACGAAAGCTGGACCACCAGCTTCGCAGTAGTCATCAATGCATTCAACACTAGAATAAACATCAGCCTTGTATTCACAAACTATCTATCCCCTCAGAGGTGAAACTTACTTTGATCGCTTGGACCAATTCTCATGACCACCACATCTTTTGCAATAGCAGAATATCTCGGCTCTGCAAGCAATTCCATAGTTTCAGCAAAAACTATGGATGCATCCGGATCGTCAATAGCCCCATGCCCACAACTAAATTCTGTCAGTGCCAAGTTATTCAAAGACCAGCTCTAGACAAAATAGAGGTCAACTTACAGCAACAACTGGGGAGGAAGCGTTTCGGGTATGTCTTTGACGATACGAGCACACAATTTGCGGTAAGATTCAATAACGTCTGGGATGCCTTTGCTAGGGTCGAATCGTGCGATTTGAGTGATATACTCCCTTGCAGGATACAGAAGCTGGTTCCTGGGAGGTAGTAACAGGATTAGCAACTTTATCTCAAAGAAACAGAAGTTGTTTGTGAGTTTAACTCACATCCCCAGCTCGTGGCATGAATTACGCAGGTCATGGTGATAGAATCTTAGATCCCACTCGCCCAAGGGTTTGTTAAGTCCATCAAGCCTATATTCATTAGCGCCGAAAACCCATTCAAAAGGGGTAAACCCACCAATCAGTGCAAGCAGGCATCAGCCCAACCATCGCCAACGGAACATCATGAGGAACAAACTTATCCACCGGATGACTGATAAAAACATCCGCCTGTTTAATGAAGTTCCACATCCACTGCCATACCTGATTTTGAGGACTCCCAAGCCTGTCCACAAGGTCGCTGCGGACTTCGATATGAGATCGGTAAATAATTTTGACCTCCGGGCGAAATTTTTTGATTAAAGGAATCAGTGCAGGCATTTGAGGGTCATCAATAATAATGACGTCCGCCCCACCAGGAGCAAGAGGGCCACCAGGGGAGAGCCAATAGCGCTTAGCATTTGTTCCGATCCATTCATTCAGTAAAGCCTGCTTTTCCTCGTCAAATCTTGCTTCAGGATCTGCTACTCCTTGAAGAATGTTGTGATTTGTCTTTGTGATTCTAAAAGCCTTCGGATTAGGCTTAGGAATATACCTGCCTTGTGTATCAGTGAATAGGTATTAAACATTATGGATGAGATGAAAACAAACCAAGCCAACTTGACACCCAATTCACCGCAAAACCTAACCAAAGCATGCCTCATCAATGCCACACCACCACCCTGGGGGGTTGCTGAGAAAAAGGCTATTTTAGTTGGTGGGCACTGAGGTTCTCCCTCTGTCTCACCATCTTTATATCCCTTTAACTCATAAGCATACTTAAGAACGGTGTTCCAAGTGCCCTTGTGTACAGTAGACTCGTACTCTCTCAAGCCCTCAACCAACTTGATAGCCCCTTGTGAGTCTGGCATCACCTGGTTCCTGAAAGCTATTGCGAGAACCGGGTTATGGTTAGGACCAAAGTGCATAACACACTTTCGTGCTGCAGAGTCCGCCTGCTCGTCAACATCGACAGGGATTATCCTAGCATCTTCAAATGCAGCTGTCGTTTGAACAGTAAGAATCATCGCAACTACATCTAACTCGCGCCAAATGCAGGCGCAAATTCCCGGGCAAATTTCCTCGAGACCAGATGTAACCCCAGCACCCACAAATTTGGCCTGATGTTGGACTGAATAATCCTTGATCGCCTTAATGGTAGCCGTCCTAATGAGGCCCTGCATGTCATCGTCATCGCTGGTGGCGACTTGGTTGATGCAGGCATCAACTGAGTATACCCCGTCATGAATTGAGATGCCAATTCTAACTATCTTATCACCAACCTTAGTGGCGGCCGCACCAATATAGAGCGGCTGCACTATCAAGTTAGCAAACAATCTACAGAGTGTGATAGCCGTAAACAATATAAAAACAACGCAAAAAACCAACAAAACTCCAAATCGCCATAAGGAATAAAAGAAGGAAGGGGAGGGTGGAAGGAAGGAAGGGAAAAAAGGGAAAAACGAAAAAAAAAGAAAGGAAAAAGGAAAGAAAGGAACAAAAGGAAGCAAACTTACAACAAGTGGTATCCCAGCCCAGCCGACCTCTTGAGTTGACAAACTAATAGACCTCCTTCTCTCCTGAGAGGGGACAGTGTCGAACGAGTATGTCTGAGCCCGGGAAGACTTAGAACCAGGCATATCCGATGGACCTGATGAGATAAGACCGATGTTTGATGAAGAGGTAGATGATTCAAAGTAAAGACAACTCGGTGAAGGAAGGAGTGTCAAGAAGGTTTGGTGAGGAGGAAAGGAGGAAAGGAGGAAGACGAAGAGCGGGAGAGAAGGGACCTTTTTATACCTTTTGAAAGGGGAGGCTGACGAAGCAGAGTCACGAAGGTAGGTACGAGGGTACGCAGGAGGGTAAGTGTAAGCCAGCGCAAAAAAGAAACCCCCCCACGATGGGTACGTGTGCACGCTAGGGCCTAGCTAAGAGCCCACGTATATGCGTGCTCTCAAAGTGATGTCCTCGTATACAAGTGAAAATTCAATTGCACCTTCCTACGTACGCAAGCTCACGATGGCTGAGTTCGAGTTTAAGGAGCGAATTGCTAAACCTCATGTGTACGCTCCTAGCCCCTCGGATATGCGATTGCTCGCAAAGCGTAGACGAAACCCTTTGCTATACGATGGATCTCACGATTGTGCGCACGGGGAATCGGAAACAGCAAAGTTTTGATAGTGGAGCGAGTGAGCGGGGGTTGCGGTCTGCCATCTGCCTGCCAGGCGCAGCGGGTCAACTGCGGGTAGGTAGAGCGCAGATTTTTTTTGCTGCAACCAAGGTGACAATCCACTACCGAGCCTTGGTGGCCTCGAGCTTATAACGAAGGAAATCTAAAAGACACTACCATGAGCAACAGGGAGTGGGGCTAGAGGGGGGAACAAGCTCGGTCCCCAAAAGTGAAACCAGTTCTTGTACTCGAGTAATTGTCTACATATTAAGCTAAACCCCAGATATGGGAAGCTGATTGGGACCGGGAGCTACAATTGGCTATGTGCTAGGTTTTCGACTTCCATATCATGTTATTTCCTTCCAGACCAAATGATCGTCCGATCAAATAACCCCTACATCGCCACCCTCTGATTTCCAATTTTAAATGACCCCTCCCGAGCACTCAATTCTCACACCAGACGTACGAGTACTCAGTAAACTACCGTACAGCAGATCTTTTGATTTCTACTCTGGCAATCCAACCGAACAGTGTCTATTTGGCAAAAAATGATGGAATTACCTACCCCACAAAGCCCAGAGCTGTGGTGCGTATGCCGTGTTGCCACCGAACGATCTTCACACCCTACCAACAGTTGGTCCACCATGCGCTACTCGAACACTTGTGTGTGGTCAAAAATTACCTCCTTTAGAAAATGAGCGACAGAAACAGCAAAGGCACAGCCCCTTTCCTCCCTCCGAGCCAGACAAAAGAAACAAAATAGCAAGACCTTACCATAAGAAGAAATCCCAACGACATAGCACATGCTGCAATTGTTCAAGTTTTGAGGATACTAGGCGTTTCAGGCGAAGATGTCAACGCATGATCATGCCTCTGGAATAAGGAGCCCCTCTCCAATTACAACTGTTAAATATCTGTATCAAGGCCATGATTGCCTTTGTTGTAGTCTAGAGTCTTGAGCAGTGTAAATTTACCGGTACTCGGGTGTGTCCATAAAAATCGGAAAGATCAATACCCTTGTCATGCAAGGTTGGTGAGCAGAAAGCAGAAAAACTTGGAAAACTCTCCTGGAGATCAGCAGTCCAAGAACCTGTAGCATGTTAAAATGAAAAAGGCATGTATATAGCAGAGAATCAAGTGAAACAATTTTGATAGAATATATCAATCTTTATGATAACAATTTCAGAATCATTCAATCCTGGAACAAACAATATCCTCCTATTTTTTTCTTGCTTGCAATCCACATTTTTACCCCTCAGTTTACTTTAAACTAGTCACCTGCCTCCTGTTGGATACAAAGTATTAATTCAGTCAACATACCTGGTTTAAGATGTCTATTTACATGGAATCACATGGATAAGTTTTCCAGATATTTTGATCTCCCGATCGTTTTGGCCCTGATACAGCACGGCTAGTTTCCGATTTTTATGAACACACCCGAGTACGAGTACTACTAACCCCACTTATGGTGGAGTAGAAACGTGATGCTCCAATGTCGTCACCAGATCTACAAAAGCGGTTGTCTTAACTCTATCGGGATATCATACATCAAACCCTTATCATGATATCTCACTCGAACGATCGTCACAGCAAGGGTTGTTTCGTAAGGAGACAAGTCAAAAAATTCCACCCAAATCGACTCTTCCTCTGATCCGATAAAATCCAACGAGTTTGTTTTCGTTAGGAAGAAATTGCAAATAATTAAAAATAAAAATAAAAATAAAAACATGTCACCCTAAGGTCAGCCTGGGCATATGCACCGGTATGTTAACTTTTCAGGTTTTTCTGCCCAACTGGGACGGAGTAGTAATTAGCGCTTCCTTGGCGGCCAAATGGTACCTGCCAAGGCCAGGGTTTTCGCGTGCAAAGAAGGATACTCGAGTACATTTCAGCCCACCTCGCCTTACTTCAAATGCCTCTCGGCTTCTGTATGGAGCAGATAAAAATCGGAAAAGAATTATAGCCTATATTTCAGACATTCCGCTAATTCTCTAAAGCTCATTACAGCAGAATCAGTGCCATAATAGTCACTCGGAAGCCCCGATTTTTGGTGATGTTTTGGCCTGTCTATCCCTACTAAACAACCCGTACGGTATTGGTAATCCCATCACCCAGATTGGCGGTTTCTAGGCAAACTTTGGCTGATCCCCACACAGGCATGGCGTGAGATTCCGAATCACTGCAGACGGCTGTGCGATCATTTACTCTACACAGCACTCGTACAGTAAGTAACAAGGGCCCTGGTGCAGCACGATCTTGGCAGCATAGGAAATGTACTCGAACACTGTGCTCCCCTGGCTTTCTATGCAAAACACCAGTTTTCGATGCACACCTATCCAGCAACAAGGAATAGAAAAAATCTGTGATTCAATTCTTTCTCCTTTTGACGGCAGCTTAACCCAAAGATTCACGTACCCGAATATTAGGCTAGAGGAATTTTTGAAGGTCTAAGTTCTGAAATGGAGGATCGGGATCGTGGGGATTTTGCATAGCAATCAAAGTGGGCTGGCTTTGGGTCCTTTGCCAGTATCCAAGATATTCAATAAAAACTGGAAATTTCATAATTTTAGGGCTCCTATGGATGCTCTAATATTATCGTACAGGATCTGCTGTGGTTGTTTCTAGTATGATAGCTGACTGAAAATTAGAATCTGTATGTATAGAAAACCTAGGGGTATATATTTCTATTGTCACCAAGCTCGAAGTGTACGCGCTCATATCAAACGCCTCTTCCCCCAAACTATTTCACGCTTTGATATCGTCTAGGAGCCTTTCCCCTGGCCTCACACACGTGGCGGCGATTCTAGTCGAATACCGTACCATGTTCGAAAAAGAAAAAAAACTCCATTTTCTCCGTTTAAAAGCACAAAAGCATGATCGCCATGTACAGTACCGGGAGTTGGGCTGGTGCAGGAGAGCCCGTACCAAGGTATTGTATTGTAATAATAAGGGAACGAAGCCTCATAAGACAGGAAGCAATAGGAAAAAGCAAAAGCATCAGGCAAAAAAAAATTTGAGAAGAAAAGGAGAGAACCCTCAGAGCCCATCCGCTAAGGGTTAGCCAAAGGCTGAACCTTCGATGGAAAAAGAGAAGGGAGCAACCCCAAATTATAAACGTGTCGCTAAGCAAGCCATACATCCCACGAATGAAATCCAATTCTAAAACTTGTTGGTTAGAGAAGGAAGATCAAAAAAAATTCAGGAATTGGATGGAAATCCGTACCCGAAAGCCTCAGTTCCTCATTGCCCATCCTCCTTGGTTCCCTTATCTCCTTCGTTCTCAACACCATTCTCACGTCTATCCTCAACTCTCTCAAACACGCCATGCCAGACACCCACGTTACTGCTCCCGTCCTTCATACTAATAGCATCAAAGGTCTCACTGTCAATCTTTAAGCTCGCACTCCGGGCGCTTAGACTCCTCCTGTCATCGTCGTCACAATCATCGCCGGGGTTGATAGTTTCGGTGCCCCATCCACTGCTTCGTCTGCTGGCGCGACCTAGCTGTAGACTCTCCCTGTTTCCCAAAGGACTCCCTGTAGCAGCTACGGTGGCGCCAGTATTACCAGGGACTCCAGAAATTTCTCCCATAATACTGCCAGAACCATAATCTCGCATACTACCCGCATCGCCTCCCCTTGATGCAAATGAAGTGCTCCCGTACAAACTGCCGCGTTCGCCTGCAACCGACCGGCCAACGTCAAAGTTACCGCTCAGAACAGAAAGCGGAAGCGATTCTCTTGAACCACCCCACAGCGAAGATGGGGCAAGAGCACGGACAGATGCATCAGTATCTAACGAATGGCGGCGTCGTCGTTTAGATGAGGATGCAAGGGTAATAATAGAAGCATTATCCGTCAAGAGATTATTTGCCGTAGCTGTGTTATAATTCAGAGGGTGCAGAGAGCTACCGTTCATGTGAGCGATCGGACCGGGGCTCGTCGGTTGCCCATGGGCATTCGGGGTAGACGGGAATTGATGTTGAAAAAGCACAGGGGGGCCATGGGGATTATGGTGGTGACTTGGATGGGGATTGTAGTTTGTGTGTAAAAGGGAACCTGGCGCGGTGGATTGTATAGTCGTTAACGTAGTGGTCAGCGAGCGCACAGAGGGAGTCGGGGAAGAATATGTTGATGTCGTCGCTGTAGTGTTTGACGGAGCAGGCTGTGACTTTTCCGACGGGGCATGGGTAGGTGAATGACGAGGAGACGAATGATTGGAATTTGTACTTGAAAGAGAGTGGCCAGACTCGTGGAATCCTTGGGCTACAGCGAATGACAGATGCGATGATTCAACGGCCGACGAGGAGCTGGACGGCGGCGGGAGGGTATCTTTGGGTTTTGCTGAATAAGGATAATTTGGGGGAACCGACGGGCAAGAAGCCGAGCGCTGGCCGCTACCGATCCGGCCCGTGGGGGAATTGTTACTTGAGTTGTGGTTTGAATTAGAGCCTTTGAGGTTTGCAAGCCGCTTCATCAACGCGCTGAAGGGCTTCCGGCCTTTGTGCTGTTGGTGTTCCTTGGGATTTCCAGAGGCTACGCAAGACAGGAAGGGATCAGCTCCAAGAGTCTTTCAAAAAGCGACGGAAGAAGAAATGAAAACAGGCACTCACATGCATTGGATCCAGTGGCAGGATGACGGGACACGTCGGTGGCCATAATCACAATTCCCCCGCGGATGGTAATAGAACGGTGAAAAAGATGGCGACACAGAAGGAATGGGGATATGGCTATACAGCCCAAGCCCCGAAAGGTGGGGAAGAGGGATGGGAGAGAGAGAAGCTGGGCGATGGGTGTTATCAGCCGGGGTAGAGAGGGAGTTGAGGAGTGGGTGGTTGTTGTTGGAAGGGAGATGTTGGTTGAGATGGAGGAGGAGAGGGTCTAGAAGCAACAGAGGGATGATTGCTTGGTTGCGTGCTCAAGTTGGAAGAATCCGGAGGGGATAATTGTCGGGTGGCTTCTGAGGCTTCATCCCGTGAGGACAGTACTCGTAGTGCCTGATGGGGGAAGCGGAAGAGTAGCACAAACATGATCCTTTTTTTAAATTTTCTCTCCGGGCGCCCTAGGGTTATATCCAATAGAAAAGGTCATCTTGACTCTTATTTATTTATTACCGATATCCAAGACTTTTTCTAATTCCCTGAAGTGATTCATTGAAAGGCACAGTACGGTACAGTACTCGTACAGTACAGTACCGTACACATGTCATAGCATCCTGCATCTTCCGTTATTATATAATACTTCTTATCGTTATCTACACAAACCTGGGATACTCCTGTGTGTCGGAATAGGTATACTAGTATATTCTCTCTTCATCGGTAGACATATCAACAGCCCCACCCTCCTATCATGCCTTCCGTACTCGTATAGCCCGATCTCTCCAGGCCTCTTTATTCGCCGTATTCCTCTTAATCTATTTTCTAAGGCCAATGGATTCAATTACGACAGTATTAAAATGTTATCAAACAATAAACGGACTCAACCATTATCAGTTAAAGCCAGATCAGTCACGGTATGAGGCAGGTATTATATCAAACACCTTTCCCCAAAAAAGTTACCTATGCTTCTCCCCCGATGCCGAGTCATCGCTGCCCACTCTTCTCATAGGGCACTTGTTCCGCATGAGCTATCATTTCCGTATGCCCAACTGTCGAAGAATTGTATGACCAAGTACCGGTATAGTGTCAACATTTAGCCCGGTCCTCCGGCATCCTCGGCTTATTTCAATAATGTGCAATACCAGAGTCTACAGCTGACCAAAACCTCCCAAAGCCGGTGTAAGTATTGTCAGAGAGAGGGAAAGAGAAGGAAGGAAAGAAAGAAAGAAAGAAATTGGCGGGGGAACAACTGGTGGCTACAATAGATTAAACGGCGCACGATGGTCTCCTATCTCTTCTACACATGTTTAGATGAGGAAAGTCTCATCAAACAACCGTATCATAGATGGGAAAACCATTTTAGCTCTCTAACAAAACCTATTGATAACTACCCTCCACTCCCCTATCCATAGTAAAATGAGATAACACCACCCCCCCTCCAATACTTCGGACTCTGAGATGTAAATTTATCTATGGAGGGAAGGGAATTCCGTGCCAGCCTCAATTCCAAACAGCTTAGCTGAGGACCCACTCCTTAAAGGTGTCCCCCCATCTCGCTATGGTCTCTCAAACTCGGCAGCTTTTGCGCGGTGGCCATATTGACATTTTCTCTCAAGCTAACATGGAGGATGCTACTGGTACCGGTACTGGATAACTGCTGTACCTTTGCATTGCTCTTTTCCTGTACTCAAGTAATCGGGTATCCCGCTGTTCCATTATAATAAATTTGATGACCATACAAGAGATGACTCTGCGGCAATCTCGTTCTGGCAAAGAGCGGCTGATTCCAGTCATAGAGGATAATCGATTTCGCGAGTTTTGCTGGGCCCCTGTCTGTCGATACTCGAGCAGAGCAGTGGCTAAACTATCATTCTCAGTGACTTCTCTATATGACACTCCTTCCCAAGCGGGGCTGCTCCTTGTAATTCACCAGTGTCACTACTGCCCATACCCTAACTTGCCATGATTCAACAGACCTAGAGAAACTGCGGGTATCCCAGATTTTCTTCCGGTACTTGCAGCGGGGCACCTACAGTACCGCATTTACTGGGCAAATTCGACCCGCCGCTAGTAAGAGCTAATCCGTGTCAGGTTAGCAGCTCTAGATTCAATTCTACCTAGTCAATTTGGATAATACGTACGATAGGTGGAAAACTGCAACAAGTTTATATATAAATAAAAAAGAAAAAGTAGTTGAAGCGAAGAAAGAAAAACAGCAGAAAAAATACATTACACTACAGAAGCCTCCACAATATCAACGCAGATATTAAAATCATCAGCTTCATCCAACTCCCAATCCTCTTCTTCTCTTGATGCTCCCAAAACTCGATCCCGGTTATGACTACGAGTAATCTGGATCCTTTCCGATCACACATGTAGAGCGGGAAGGGTAGCTGTGAGTATTGGTTCATTCCGAGTGACTCAAGCAGTTGCCGCTGTTCCCCGGCTTACATTCCTTGAGGTACGCTGAAATCTTGAGTTAGTAGTGATTGCCAAAAGCATAGGGTAGTAGGAGGAGGGGGAGGTACAGGAGGGGTAATATGACTTCCTGTTCCTCGCCCTCCAGGCCTTCTCCGAGCTCGCTAGTAGTTAGTTCCTGCACCATGTACAGTGCTGTCTTCTCCATCATTCATGCTGAGGCTGCTCGGAGGTGGTAGATCCCAATTTCCAATGGTTAAGTTTTCCAATCCTTTTACTGAGATTTTATGATCAGCTGACCCATCAAGCGGTAGAGAGAGTCCCAGCCGCCGGAAGCAAGATTGCACAACCTCTTGCCTCTCCAATGAGAACTATTCTCTTTAGCCAAGTAGTCATATCATAAACCAACTCACATTGTAGGGCTAAGTCCGTGTAAGTAAGTTGGTTTAATATCATAAGAACTGGAACAATTGAACCTCATGTTGGAATTACCTTTGCTAGTAAGTGTTAGGCGGGAGCCTATCTCAAAGAATTGCGAGATAACTCAGGCCGATAATCTTTACCATAGACGGAGATTGTCTAGGAAGGCTCAATGTCTAAAATAGAGGTAGATAGAGTGATAAAAGATTTTCTAGCGTGAACATTTTATATTGATAAAATCTCTTCTCCATTGGTTAATGATGTTCAAATAGCTCAGGAGGCACCTTGATATTTATATGCCGCGTCTGGGTGATCGCGGCTACATTCAGTTCTCATACTAACTAAGTAACTGCTAACAAACTCCAGCTTTTTCCTGAAGGTGCGAACACCATTTGACCCTGAAAATTCTGTTATCTCACTTGACTTCCGAATTGCAACACCATGAATTTTCCTGACAGTGCTCCCACATATCAGTCCTTTGGTTACAATCCATCTTTGTCAGCATAGAGTCTTGCTTACCATTATATACGCAGAATGGTCTCCATGATTAAACCAACAAAGGGGCCAGCTTTGTTATCGAACCTCTCAGCATTGCAGATGTATCCTGAACTCGACAGGTGTGAGGCATAAGATAGACTTGTCCCGATAATTGCACAAATGGCCATTATTCCTCTATAGTCATATCGTTCTCGTATGGCTCCGTCTGTATCCGAGGATACTAGTGACGTTTGTGAGTGCGGGTATGCTTGATTTCTCAAACTGCCTCATGCAACAACACCATTCACTTCTGCGACTTTCATCGCGGGAGTGTGGAGTATCGAATGTGTTGCTTAGCCACTATCCATAAAAACGTCCTGTTACTTAGTGACCACCTTCGCGACTCTCGTCCTTAGTGCTCAGTGACTTTATGCGACGTTGACCAGTTTGGCTCAAACTACTTGCATAAGCTCTCCAAAGGTCTGCCCTCATATATCCTGCAAACAGGATCTGGTTGGACTGACGGCCGCAACGTATATGGGGTTATGAGGAGGGCTTCAAGGACCATGTCTTTGATGAGGGGACGCAACTACGGCGGTGTCTGCCGATGTAGCCCGTCCCAACGCTGGTGCAGGAGGGGGGTATTGGCTTGTTCTTTTAAACTCAGACTTCTAAGGTAGGGTAACTATAGGTCTTTATTCACTAATGGAAGGCTGAGCCTTCCGGTATGCCTAACAGTAAGGTCTGTCCCTCTTTGTTTTTCTTCTGTCTTAAGCACGGTCTGAGGGAGTAAATTTTCACTGTATGCACTACCCCCTATTCAAGAGAGAGAATTTTAGATGTCTTCGCAAAAGGTTCAATTATTCCAGTCCTTACAGTATATTAAAGATAGGTACAATATAGAAACTTAGCAACTCTCATGCCTCCACAACACATTTTGTCATAAGAATTCAGCACTGACCCACTGCAGACTTCGTTTAAACATGATAGGCATCGAGAGTGGCCTGGCCTAGGTTGTCCTTATGCTTATCAAGCACATCTCATAGGAAGTTTTTAAAAGGGCCATTAATGGAAACATTCAAGGTGTAACATGTATACATGTTCCAGTAACTGTATACAGGAGCGGAGTGCAGGATTTCCTATGTTTAGTTTGATTACTTTGATTACTTTGATTAGTTTGATTGTTTTACAGCCCCGGAGCTATATTAGGGCCCGGTAGCTTGTGTTAAGTTTAGTTTTGCATGTTTATTGATTTATTTAGGAACACAAGTGAAGGAACGGTCATGTAAGCTGACGATAGCATTGAGGCAGTGTTATGACTCTTAGGTTTCATGTGGGATCACAGGACATGCAGGGCAAGGTGCACTACCCGGTAATGATCGTGGTTGCAGGATATCTGATTACTATCACTTTGGGAGAACTCTTGTATTTAAACCCATCTCCTGGCTAGCAGGAGAACTGCAGACTTCAGCAGACTCATGTTTTAAGAATATACTTAGTTGAACGGCGATCTCAGAGTTCCACTTGCCCTTTAACTATTATCTCTCTTTATTCTTGAGCTCTCTGAAGACTCCCTTAGATCTAGCGCTTGCCAGTCAACCGCTAGCCCTCTATTGTACCTTTTCGTTAGACAGGAGTAAACCTGTTACATTTTTTTCGCCTTAGCAGGTGAATTCAAAGGTCTTCAGGATAGAGGACCACCAAATTAGATTGATCACCCTTCCTATATCTTGATAACTAGCTAGAAGCAGGAGCGGCAGGGACAGAGTTCACAGCTCAGGTGCTACATTCACAATTGCAGAAAGGAGCAGAAGTACCACAAGGTCTGGCAGGACCTACGGACGCTCTACACAGACACCACAGACACAAGAGCCTATGCCAGGCCCTTCAGAACCACCACCAGAACAATCAGAAACCGAAAGCCCACTATCAGAAAGTGGCCTCCTTCCAGGAGATCTCGATACAGACTCAGAAGAAGAAAGAGCCACACAACAACTCCTCCAAAAAGCTGCCCAACGCCAGGAGCTCGAAGCAGAGGAGCTAGCAGAATCTGTAACAAGAGCAGTGAGTACTCTACCCATACAACAATCCCCACCTCGCCCTGGGATATCAAGAAGCTAAAGCTACCTAGGAACAGCGTTTGGATCGCTGGCTTCCGAATTTCAAGCCTCCAGAGACCAGACAACTCCTAGAGCATTCCAAGATACACCAGAAAGAGCAGAAAGACCTCGAGGCAGGCAACCTCCTGAAAGGCCAGGACCGCCACCTCCACCTCCTCCAGAACCCGAAACAGCCACAATGCCAGACCCTCCTCCACCCAGAATACCGCCGCCTAAGATATCAGTACCAGCTAAGTGTTAGGCGGGAGCCTATCTCAAAGTCTTGCGAGATAACTCAGGCTGATAATCTTAATCGTAGACGGAGATTGTCTAGGAAGGCTCAATGATTAAAAATAGAGGTAGGTAAAGTGATAAAGATTTTTCTAGCGTAAAAACTTATATTGATAAGATCTCTTCTCCGTTGCTTGATAATGTTCAAATAGCTTGGGAGGCACCTCGATATTTATACGCCGCGTCTGGGTGGTCGCGGGCTACATCTAGTTCTCATACTAACTAAGTACCTACTAACAACTCCAGCTTTTTCTTAAAAGTGCGAACACTATTTGTCCCTGACAATTCTGTTATCTCACTTCGACTTCCGAATCGCAACACTATGAAATTACCTGACAGTGCTCTCACACATTAGTCCATTGGTTACGATCTATCTTCGTCGGCATAGAGTCTTGTTTACCATTTGCATACGCAGAATGGTCTTCATGATCGAACCAACAAAGGGGCCAGCTTTGTTATCGGACCTCTCAGCATTGCAGACATATTCTGCAACCAACATCTGCGAGGCATAAGATAGACTTGTCATGATAATCGCTCCAATAGCCATTATCCCTCCATAGTCATATCGTTATCGTATGGTTCTGTCAGTATCCGTAGTATACTATTGACGTGCGTGAGTGTGGGTATGCCTGATTGCTCCGACTACCTCATCCGACAACACCATTCACTTCTGCAACTTTCATCGCGAGAGCGTAGAGTATAGAATGTGTTGCCTAACCATTGTCCGTAAAAATGTCCCGTTACTTAGTGACCACCTTCGCGACTCTTGTCTTTAGTGCTCAGTAACTTGATGCGACGTCGACCGATTTGGCTCGAACTACTTGCATAAGCCCGCCAAAGGTCTTCCCTCATATATCCTGCAAACGGGATCCAGTCGGACGGACGGCCGCGACGTATACGGGGCTACGAGGAGGGCTTCAATGACCATGTCTTTTGGTGAGGGGACGCAACTACGGCGGCGTCTGCCGATGTAGCGCCGTCCCAACGCTGGTGCGGGAGGGGGGTGTTGGCTTTGTCTTTTTTGAACTCAGAATCCTAAGGTAGGGTAACTATAGGTCTTTATTCACTAAGGGAAGGCTAAGCCTTCCGGTATGCCTAACACTAAGTTTAGTGGTGAGGGCGATGGCCTTAAGCCAGACAAACTGAAGCGATAGCTCCTATCAGTTGAACGATATCTCTCCAGACACTGTATGACCGAAGCCAATACACTAGACATAGTGGATTGGTAAGGCGGTCTCACAAAAGGGAGAGCAGAAGGTGCCTTCCTCACATTCATGAAGGACAGAGAACAACCTCCAACCCTTGAAGAATTCATCAACAAATTCAAACAGCTTTTCGCATCCTCTACCAACACAAATGACCTGTACTGGAAATGGCAGAAAGTATACCAGGACTCTGGCGGAAAGCCAGGACGCATCACAAAGGTTGTTGGCGACCGAGAAGACATTAAGGCAGCCCTACCTGATGAAGCAATTACAGATTACGCCTACCAACAACGGTTTCTCGATGCTATGGACCCAAAGCTTCGCCGGAATGTTAAACCACAGATCAGACCCACAGACACCATCAATGATATCATAGCTCTAGCAGAACGATTCGACGCTACCATGTATAACACCGGAGCATACAAGAGCACTGGAGGAAGCTCAAGCTCCAGTGGCAAGCCACACAAACCAAAGAATACCTCAACCTATCGAAAACCCGCCACTATAAAATCTGAATACAAAGGAAAAGCCCCAGCAAAGAAGAAAACCTATACCAAGAGTAAGAAGCCCAGCAAGGCTGAAATGGACCGCAGGAAGGCCGAAGGAGCCTGTTTCTACTGTGGCGAAAGCGGACACATAGCAAATGAATGCCCAAAGAAGAAAGTAAAAACAAACAATGTTCATGCCTCTGAGGACACAGAGGATGAAGAATCCGAAGCAGAATCTGTCAGTACAGAAAAACTGAATGAAGATGGCTCAGTCTTGTCATTCAAAACTACTGTGGGCACACCACTTAGGACCCAACCTTTCAAAGCCCTCAAATTTACTATTCTCATCAATGGGAAGTCCGCCAGAGCCCTAGCAGATACAGGAACCATTGGCGGAACCCTAATTAGCAACAGATTTGTCACCACAAACAACATCCCTTATACTGCAAAAAAGAAACCTGTCATCCTAAAAATGGCAGTCAAAGGATCACGATCCACTAGCCACTATGGCTGCGATGTCGAAATTCAGATAGGAAGGATGAGAATCTCTAAAGTGGACATGATAGTCACTTCAGTCTCAGATTATGATGTGCTAATCAGCATGGATGATCTTGCCTGGTTTGGAGCAGAGATAAACTGCCGAAAAAGCACTATATACTTTCCTAACTACAAAGTCAGGATATACTGTGATGGAAAATCGACATAGGCTAGATCAGCCATGACAAAACCCCAAGAAAAACCCGACTTCCCTTCCCTCTTCCCTGAAGGTTTCGTTAAGGAAATACCTGAAGAACTACCTCCGCTACACCCCATACTACACAGAATCGTCCTAAAGAACCCAACCAAACTCATTAAGACACCTGTCTTCAAATGCCCCGATGCCCTACTAGGTAGATTCAAGGACTGGATCAACAAGCAGATGGCAGCTGGCATTATAAAAAGAGAAAGAGCACCAGGAGGTGCTAGCATGTTCGTTCAAGCCAAACTGGATGGTAGGATCAGACTACATCAGTAAAAAAAACACCCTACGCCCTGGTACGTCCTGTACACCCAGTCCGCCGGACGGTCCAGGCGCTTATAACGTAAACTCCACTTCTGGGTGCATCTGCCCGGGGACTTGTCTACCGGGCGCAACCTTGTTACACCGGGCGGCAACGGGTGCCTTCCGGTGCACTAACCCTAGCAACCGAACACCCAGAGAAATACTCTTCCTCCTGACCGCGCCCAATGGCCCTGGTAGAACAACTACCTCCCTCCAGTGCCGTTAAACTATGAATCCTCTCCTTCCAGTGACACCCGGTTCCTTCCCATGACACCCAATAGTGTCTGAAACCAATACTGAACCCTCCCGTAGCCTTCCCAGTTCTCCCTAGTTCGCCTACTCCGGCTGTTTTCACCCAGGATGAAATTTTTACTAAAGCCTATCTACTAAGAGAGTTATATTGGCTATTCTAGTATTTTACCAAGAGAAGAGTAGTCAGATCAATAAGTATGGTTTATTTATTAAAGCTATAAAAATGTATGGTATAAGGCTCGAGGCGGGGGCATGCCTGTAGCTGTCAGCAGGGTTAAAAAGGGTGATAGCTCACCAGCAGGAAGTGCGCCAGACCCGGGAGATAGTGTTAGGCATACCGGAAGGCTTAGCCTTCCATTTGTGAATAAAGACCTATAGTTACCCTACCTTAGGATTCTGAGTTCAAAAGGACAAGCCAACACCCCCCTCCCGCACCAGCGTTGGGACGGCGCT
>Ga0307509_10001702_pt1 | contig 36778 bp, 44 predicted proteins | sample 10_EM_MG_FD_202245 | JGI IMG/M metagenome (GOLD analysis project Ga0307509, IMG submission 202245) | Populus trichocarpa ectomycorrhiza microbial communities from riparian zone in the Pacific Northwest, United States - 10_EM | ecosystem: Host-associated > Plants > Roots > Unclassified | place...
ATATTGTTATAGGGGTTGTTAAGTTTCTTTTGTTATTAGGGTTTTCAGGTCATACCTCAGGGTCGATACCATGGATTTTCCCGTTAGTTAGCTACAAATAAACCGAGGATTTAACAAAAAAAAAAAAGTGGTTGCGGCGCCTTGCTAGATCATTCCACACACCCCATGCAACCAAATCCGGATCCTCTCCCCCCTGTCAGCCTCCCCCGCCTCACAAATCCAACATGGCAGATCCGAACTTATCTCTCGTGCGAGCCGAGGCAAGGAAAGACAAGCTCACATTACGTTAATTAATTAGCTTCCCCCCAATCTCCAACCTAAAAATAAAAAAAACAACAGAACCAGAGAAACCTTGGACAAAAAATCTATTACTCGAGTACCGCAGACTACTAGTACGAGTACAGTACTTGGACGGTCGAATAATACCCCAAATACCGTAGCTAAACTCGGATCCATCCGCTCCGCTCCACCTTTCCACCTTTCCACCTTTCCACCTTTCTCCCCGCTCCCTCCTGCCAAACAATGGCTAAAAAACCCCATCTCCGAAAATTGCCGGTACTCGAGGACATTCGGAGTACTCGATCTTGGCAGAGGCTCAAATCAAGTCCGCCATCCCCGCTCTCCTTGGCAGAGCCGCAAATGGTGCTGGCTGCTGCTCTGCCCTGCACCTATCGTGTTGTACGTGGCGAACCCAAAAAGAAAGGGAAGGGAAAAGAAAGTAAGGAAAAGAAAGAAAAAGAGGTCCCAGACGAGGGAATTCCGTCCGAGTGGATATTGTGATTGATGGAGGAGACTTCAGCAGCAAGCCCAGTAGGTACGAGTACTGGTACATTCCGAGTACTCGGGGGTACCTTACACCCGAGTACTTGTATGATACTTGCACTTGGACTGTGGGTCAACCAAGACCCTGCACTGCACAACAAACCCTACCCCGCCTACCGTTGTGCAAATAGGCTCAAGCACTGACCTTTTTCATTCACTCACCTTGTGGCTGGCTCACTCAAGACCACTCACACCGGGACAAGGGACAGAGAGGCTCACGTGGATGGCTGAAGTGGGCTAGACGTGACCCCGCTTACCGGCGAATGGGAATTTATTTCGCATGAGGGAGGAAGGGTTGGATACCGATAAACGGGAGAGATGGGATGGGAGGGGTATCATACACTTTTATCAAAGACAACCGATCTAAGCACCAACCTTCCCTTTCTTTCTTTCTTTCTTTCTTTCTTTATTTTTTTTGCCCTCTTTTTCTTCCTTCCTTCCTCTCTCTCTCTTTTACTCTTTACTTTTTTTCTCTTTCCTTTCTTTTTCCGTCAACGTACCGTACTCGTAGATCAATGGATTATCGTGGAGGAGGTTGGGATGTACTCGGTATGTACCGGTACTCGGGTACCGTACTCGAGGAGTGGTGTTGTGACTTGTCCGGACAGCGGTACGGGGCCGGAAACTACGGATATCGATCATGTCCCGATACCTTGCATGCGGAAAAAGGTTGACTCAGGGAGTTGACGCGTGGTAAGTGGACTAGAGAAGGCCGCACAGTAACTCTCTTTGTACCGGTTCCATACTACCCGTATACTGGTACAAGTACAGTCGGTTAGTCCGGTTACCGTACTCCATCGTGGATATGCGACTTTCCTTTTAGAATTTGTGTCAAAACTACAAGTGCTGTAAGTTACTGCACTCTCCAATACCAGTACCCATCAAAGTCCAACACCTAGCACAACCCAGGAACCAAGCGACAGTGAGTGCAATCCTATGCAGGCAGGCAAGGCTACAGTACGGTAACCGTATCGCACTCGACGCCCAGTCTTCAATTGAACTGCACTCGAGTGGGACAACAAATTGTGGCCAATTGAAAAAAAAAATTCATGAATAATACGTGGTTCCACAGGAGTAATATTTCTTTTTTTTTCCTTTCTTCTTTCTCTTCAAAAGTGCAATATTATTTTCTTTTCTCAAAAAACAACAACTCGATGGCCGCACCTTGTGGGTGGCGGGAAAGCTGAAAGTTGAAATCCTGCACCGGTATCTATCAATGATAGGATATCGACAAACAAGCGATGACCCCGCATTCCTGCTAAAAGCACTAAAATGCAGGGGACTCTTCACTTCGTTGAGCACTTGGAGCCTTATCAGAATGGGGCATGCACGATCGTACAGTACTCGTACTCGAGTATCGCATTCTCCAACCTTATCTCAAGCCTACACAGCTCAATTGGGCATTCCTTCACTTTTTTTTCTCTTTCGCTTCCCAAGAAAATAAAATAAAAAAACACTCCTTCCTTTTTCACTTTCCAAGTTCAACGTTCCCACATAACCGTCATAAAGTGCCATTACATGCATCGCGTGAAAGATCGTAACGTAGCCGTAAGCTGACAAAGAAAAAAAACATTAAGAGAGTACCACCATCGCGCCTCCATGGTTTAATATGAACCTAGGAAGGCTTCGTATCTTCCCTCCTCCGCATAAGGATCCAAGGAAATTCGGACAAATGAAATCCACCACCACATCCCACACCTGGCCCACAACCGAACCCACACACACACATCCCACCGACATTAACCAACTCCAACGCGAGGCACCATGCTAAAAACAAGAAAGGAAAAACATAATCATAACCGGAAGTGGCCAACAAAAAAATAAGGAAAAAAAGAAAGAAAGAAAACCTCACGTTTCTATGCTATTTCCCACATCCAAGTCCAATTCCCTGAATAATGGTAATGCAATGATATACGGAAGGCTCAAAGTTTTTAAGATGTGGAAGATTAGAAGAGGGCCCATATACTCAGGAGCAGAATCGAGGCTAGTGCCCAAAAGCTCATTGGAGAAACCGATGAGGCACCGCCACTGTTAGCGGGTGGCGTGTTGGATGTTGAAGTACTGGTAGCGCCTCCACCCCTTAGGGTTGTCGGCACGGTCTGCAAAGGGAGTTAGCGATCGTAGCTTGACAAATATAGAACATGAACACCTACCGAGCTGGCTGCAGAGCCCGTCGGGGCCACCATCCCGGAAGACCCAGTGCTAGCGCTTCCAGCCGGCAATGATCCGGATGGGCTCGAGCCACTACCGACTGACGAGGGTGATGGCGACGGCAGTGACGAGTCAGAGACGGATGCAGTGCCAGAGACGGATGCAGTGCCAGGGCCTGATGCAGTGCCAGAGCCTGATGCAGTGCCAGAGCCTGATGCAGTGCCAGAGCCTGATGCAGTGCCAGAGACTGATGCAATGGCTGAGGAAGATGTTAGCGCTCGGGAAGACGAACTAGATGTCTCTCGATTAGAGACAACCTCTGATGTGGTAGAAGAGGTTGACTCTGATCTAGAGCTCATCATAACGGAGGAGGTCTCTCTTCCACTCGAGGAAACAGAGACGGCCCCCGTTGACGAAGGAGAAGAGGGAGACAGACTGGAGGGTGTTCCTAAAGCAGAGCTACCCGCGTTTGCGACACTCACTACTGATAGTGAAGACGGGGTAGATGCGGTCGGGGTAACATTAGTGGTTGTCACAGATGGGGCGGTTGGCGCTACTGTAGAAGCTGATCCCGAAGATGGACTTGGAGGACCACTTGGGGATGCAGAAGCTATAGTAGAGTCTGAGGGCTATTTGTGAAAACTCGGGTTAGCGTTTTCTCCAATGACTAAAATAAAAAAAGGCGGTAATAATGTACAGTGTTAATTGGCGTGAGAGAAGAAGTGGCCGAGGGCGGGGGAGCCACCGATACCGCTAGCCCACCAGTCGAGGAAGCAAGAGCAGCTAAGGCAGTTCCCGGGGAGAGAGAGCTACAGTAGTCGAGAAACTGTTTGTAGTTAGGTTCAGCTGTGGCAGCAAGCGCCGCTTGCGGTGATATCTTGTCAAAGTAGGTGAAGCATGCCCGGCAGTCGGCGACGGCCGTCATAAACGGTCCTGTAGGTTCGCAAAGTTTCGGGACCTTTCCGGTGTTCTGGGCAATGCTCATGGCGGGGTCTAAAGATTGCAGTCAGCTCAAGCTCGGACAATAGAGCAAGGAATTGAATATCATACCGCAGTTATCGTAGCAGTAAGGGTACGGGACACCACTCTGCCTCTTAGTCATGGTAACACCATCTTCAATGCCTCTGCGCACCAAGATCGAGAAGATGGAGAAGTCCAAACCAAACTTTGCTGGGTCAAGAGGATAGTAAGGTGGCTGGATCAACCAAGTTCCAATCTTGGTGGAAGTGTAGTTTTTGCCCCAATCGTCGGGTTCCGGGCAAAGTGGTGGGGCAACCTCACACTCATTAGGCTCACAGAGATACCCGGCATCTGGGGGAGGCTCGGTATCACAACGGCCCTTAGGGTTACAGATGTAGCCGGGTGCACAACCCCATGTATGATCCTTGGGGACACTTCTAGTAGGTCCTGTAGGTGCGGCACGAGCAGTGCAGGGTAGAGTCTTAGTAAGAGTAACGGAAGTTCCGGGAAGCCGGACAGTTGTAGTGATCGGAGGAGAGGTGATGGTGGTGACAACCCCTAGAAGAGTAGTAGTAGTCACAACTCCGGGGAGAGTGCTGATCACGGTTGTGCCAGGAGCGGTGATCGTAGTCACAACTCCAGGGAGAGTCACTACAGTCGTCACCGGTGGGAGAGTTTGAACAACAGTGGTCCCTGGCAGGGTGGTGGTGAAGAACAACGAGGCTGTGGCGGTAGCTGTGTTTGTGATGGTGGTAACAACCCCGGGAAGAGTAGTAGTAGTTACAACTCCGGGAAGAGTGCTGATGATGGTTGTGCCAGGAGCAGTGATCGTAGTCACAACTCCAGGGAGAGTCAATACAGTCGTCACCGGTGGGAGAGTTTGAACGACAGTGGTCCCTGGCAGGGTGGTTGTGGCGGTAGCAGTGTTTGTGATGGTGGACAGAACGGTAGTACTAAAACTAGTTGTAACCGTAGCGGTAATGCTTGTACGATCTGTGATAGTAACGCTGCTAATGATAGTTGTCCCGGGTTGCGTAATCGTAGTGGGGACCACTCTGGTTGTCTCGGAGATGATAGTTGTGGGGCTAATTACAGTAACATCACGAGTGAAAGTAGCGGTGGTCAACGACACTTGGGTTGTGGTGCTTGTGAATCTCTCAGTTATGGTGCTGAGGGATGTCGTCCTTGTGGTAAAAGTGGAAGTAGAAGTTTCGGTAACAGTTCTCGTCACAGGGTAGCTTGTAGTGATAAACACGCTTGTGGTGAGAGTCCTGCTAATGGTTGTCGGTTTTTCTATCGTTGTCGGGACAAAAGAAGTCGTGACCTTTGTGATGTATACCGGGACTTTGGAAGTGGCCGTGGTAGTATACGTCGCTGTACGAGTGGTATAGCTAGTTGCGGTGGTGGTATCGGTTGTGCGCTGAGTGGTCGTCGCAGTAGTCGTTGCAGATTTCGTGAATGTAGTTGTAAAAGAGGAGACTACTGTTGTCCCAGGAAGGAAGACAGTTGTACCATTCTTGGTGACGGTTGAGGCGGGCAAGGTATAAGTAGTCGTAACTATTGAAGTGGTGGTGTACGATGCCGTAGTCGTGAGAGAGCGCGTGGAGGTAGCAGTCGCAGTACTAGTAGTCTTCTCCGTAGTCTTCTCCGTAGTCTTCTCCGTAATCTTCTGTGTAGTCGTCGCGGTGGCGGTAGTCGTGAATGTGGTTGTATAAGAGGAGACTATGGTCGTTCCTGGGAGGTAGACAGTTGTACCATTCTTGGTGACGGTTGAGGCGGGCAAGGTATAAGTAGTCGTAACTATTGAGGTGGTGGTGTATGATGCCGTAGTCGTGAGAGAGCGCGTGGAGGTAGCAGTAGCAGTACTAGTAGTCTTCTCCGTACGCGTACTAGTGGTTGGGACAGCAAGAGTTGAAGTGAATGTTGAACTGATCACAATGGTTTGGGTGGTTGTTTTGGTAACCACTGGGCAAGATGGCTCACCATAACCGCCACATCCTCTCGTAGTGGTAACTGTTGATGTGGCTGTGGTTGTAACCACCGGGCAAGATGGTTCTCCGTGGCCACCGCATCCTTTGGTCGTAGTAACCGTATTCGTGACTGTCGGACAACCATATCCACCATATCCCTCGCATCCTTTGGTCGTAGTAGTAGTATCAGTCTTAGTAACCGTATTTGTGACCGGCGGGCAACTAGATCCGCCATATCCATCGCATCCTTTAGTCGTAGTAGTAGTATCAGTCTTAGTAACCGTATTTGTGACTGTCGGGCAACTAGATCCGCCATATTCATCGCACCCTTTAGTCGTAGTAGTAGTCTTAGTAACCGTATTTGTGACCGATGGGCAGCTAGATCCGCCATATCCATCGCATCCTTTGGTCGTAGTAACCGTATTCGTGACTGTCGGGCAACTAGACCCGCCATATCCATCGCATCCCTTGGTCGTAGTAGTAGTATCAGTCTTAGTAACCGTATTTGTGACCGGCGAGCAGCTAGATCCGCCATATCCATCGCATCCTTTGGTCGTAGTAACCGTATTTGTGACTGTCGGGCAACTAGACTCGCATCCTTTAGTCGTAGTAGTAGTATCGGTCTTAGTAACCGTGTTTGTAACCGTGTTTGTAACCGTGTTTGTAACCGTATTTGTAACCGTATTTGTAACTGTCACAGCCGGGCATGCGGGTGGTACATTCCCCGCACCATCTTTACTAAGAGTGACATTTGTGGCCGCAGCCCTTGCATGGTTCGCAAAAACCAAGGCTAGCCCAAAGGCTGTTGCTAGCCTGCCGACCACCCCACCGCCTTTCCTTCCTATGAGCATCCTTTCCGCCTCTGTCCTGTTATCTCACGATAATGCGCAATTGATGAAACGAAGACTGGAGTCGTCTGAACGAGCGTAACCAGGAAAACAACCGTCGAAAAAATGAATTAACGAATGGCCGAATTGAGGAACGAGCGACCCACTGTATTCTCGTGGCAGAATTTGGACGAGCGAACGATGTCCTTATTCCACTGCGCAAACACTTTTGGAGTGGGATAACGACTGAGAGGCCCTAGGAGCTGGGGCAGGAATGGGAGCAGCCTGGGGGATGGGGAAGAGGGGGAGAGGGACATGGAGCCGCTTAATATGTCCAGCACCCGGCGAACGGCCTCTGGCACAATTGGCACAAAAACAAGTAAACACGAGTCAATGAAGGAAGGAGTGGGGGTGGGTGGTACTTGCGCTGGTCGGGTATCCTCACTTAACAGTAGGTTGATCCTCCCCACCCCCGGGCCCTCGATAGGCAGATCCCGAAAGAGACAACAGCAAAAGTGCAGTTCAACACAGCGCTCAAGCAGCTTCCCTGCAACGATTCGGGTCGGGTGAAGGTGGTCAGGATGGTGTGGCTTGCAGCCTGGGAGCACAAGCTCACACGACGGGTACTTTCTTCCTCGCACACACCCAAGTGAATGACTCGAGGGGACTGCTGGGTCCAAAGAGAGTTCAAAATCAGTCTCTTTCTTGCCCTCACTCTTTTCTCGTCTCGTACTTCACCCCCTATATTCCTTGTATTCGCGCCCCCTCTCCTTCTATCTCTCCCTGCGTATTTGTATATCCTCTCCTATCAACCTCTCTACCGGTACTTATGAATTCGGCTTCTCACTTAGACCGACCAGCCCAAGTCCAGACAAACTAAATGAGCGAAAACCAGGCCCAATTGATAAAACAAAAGTCTAACGGGCGAGAGTGGAGGACAAGAGAAAGCAGCGCCTCTTTTTTCTCTTTTTCTCTCTATTCTTTTTTTCTCTTTCTCTCCCTCTCCCTTCCCTTCCTCCCTCCCCCGCAGCGTAAAGTAGGACAATACAGTAGGCTCACAGCCAAGTTAGTATCATCCTTGCGTGTCCGCAGCAGCCACAGGTAGTGGGACCCACCGCTACTCGAAAGTGAGTACTGTACTTGTGCAAGTACGGTACCGGTACTAGAGTAAGGCAGGGTGAAGGAGCGTACAAGTGCTGGAGGGTGGAGTGAGGTAGGGTACCGGCACCGGCGCAGCCTCCTCTTGGATGGATGCAAGTTGGTCCACGCTTGCCCAATCCCAGCAAGAAAAAATGCTAAGAATACCAGACTTCAAGTTGACCCTGACCACCCTTGAGCAACCTTTTCTAGCGACTTCCACCAACAAATTATGGCTCCTACTCTCCTCGCAAGATTGCGCCACTCAGAAGAGGACGCCAAAGTAAGCTGCAAGACAACTCCTCCCCGCTCTCATGGGCGCAGTAGCGTATTACGGGTATTGTACTGGTACTTATACCAGCACACTAAAGACAAGAGCTTCGATAGGGAAAGGTTTGGAGGTCTGACAGACAACTCATCAGTTCATATGTCGACAGAAGGGCAAAGTAGCCGGCGCTGCAAAAAATAAAAACAATGATAGAGAAATAAAGAAAGTAAGAGTATTCCAATACCGTAAATGCCCCAGACTAAAGATTTCTACTGCCCATCGTACGAATGCGCCAATATCGTATCGTACCCAATTGTATTCAGCAAAGGCTATACCTATCCCCTGAATTGTCCTCAAGCATAACGCAAACGATTGGCTAGTGTGTAGCACAGGCACGGTATGCCCGTATGATGGATTATTGCGTTATTATAAACTCTGACTTTTGTCAGGCAAGGCTAATCGCTAGGATGGGAAACCCCGGGGCAAACCTATCCTTTGACAAAGAGAGGTGGGGGATAAACCCATGCATCGCGCCAAGTTACACTCAAGGCAGGATTCCCACTTCCGGCATCCAGCCCGGGCCCATTGAAGCTTACCGGTAGTTTACGGATGGTAGCGAAAGGCACACTATCATAAGCGAACAGAGCCTCATGAGCTCTCACTCTCACTGCTCCCCTCTGAACCCACACAGAAGATCGTAGAACCAGTACGGTAGGGTTTGTAGATCTGTGAATATGTGATGCGAGGGCCAGGATGGTAGCAAGCTCTTGGAAAGGTGATTAAGGTCGGGATTCGGAGGGAGATAGGAATAAAAATCCCCGTCCCGGATCCTATCCCATGAGTTTCTTGTCTTCGTTAGGCCGAAAGGTATCCTAGCCCAAGGAAAAGTCTCTCGGGGAATCATGCACAGCACTGCAGCCTCCAAATCGATCTGATCTTCTCCGCGCTGTACTAGTACCGTACTATACTAAGTTGTGCTCTAGTACCGTACTGGCAGAAGTTGAAGTACTCGCGGCATAGGATTCAGACGATTTTTCTCACACAGCGTAAGTCACAGTGGTTCTGGCCCTCCGCTCATGAGAAAGCTTTCCTATTTTTGCCCCATACTGTACCCATTTCCTTGTGCCAGCCATTGCCTGTTGTCATTTTTTGTCAAACCGACCAGTTGCTTGCATCCGCTGTCCATCTATTGGATTCCATCCATCTGTCCCAGGTGGGACAGCCCCCACACCTGTTGGTGACCAGCAAGAGGAAAGCTGCAGCCGGCTCCAGACCGCTGACTCACGCAGACTCGCATATCACAATAATGCTCATGCTGGATCCTCTCTCCCCGTCCCTCTTGCCACAAAAGACTGAGCTAAACAAAGACACGATCCCTTGGTGGCAGGATTTCAGTCCCCCCTGTTGCCAAGGATGCGTGCTTCTTCCGTTGTTGTTGTGACCCTGTGACTACCGTACCATATTTCATTGTTGTTAAACAACTAGGATCAGTGGGACAGGGGTCAACATGAAGAGGAGCAGACGCAGCAGACAAAGAAGGGCAATGGTGGGGCACTTCCGTCTGCGGGGTGAAAGCAAGCTGACTAACTTTGTGGCTTGTACTGCACCATGCCGTCTCATACTGGTACTTGTACCAGCGCTGTTTATGCTATGAGTAGTTTTTTCAAAATGACAACCCTTTGACAACTAGGAGGAGTATGTTGGAAGTGATAAGGGTAAAGGGAGCGTCTCGGAGGCCCCGTTCGCTGGAGTCATTAACATCGTTATCATTACCATTATCATCATCACCGTCCTCTTGAAGGCTACCGGTACCCTCTTAGCTGTGCTGTTACTAGTGAGCGATGATTGTTATTGAAGTATTGTCTTGTGTGGTACTAGTACGGCGCGGTCACGGTAAACTCAGTCTGCTGGAACTGCCAGGTTGCTCAGGGTGGACACCTTGCCGGTATGCTACGGTACCGTGACAGAAGGACCACAGAACACCCCAAGTGAATGCCCGCACTTTTTCTTCTTCCTTTGTCTTGTTTTTCTACCGATTTTAGTGGCTGGAGAGCTTCCGAGCACCCTTGCCTATGGATTTTTCTAGCTGTCGTCCGCACCGTATCCAGCAGAGTTTAATCCCTTCCTACTACTCGAGTACAATGCCCCACACTCGAACCATCATGCTCATTCATCACTCGTGGTCGTGTTGCTGCTAGTGCTCGACCACTCATATACAGTAGTAGATTTTATTGTCATACTAGTATCGGTGATACAGCCGAATTGGCTGAAAAAGTAAAAAAGGCATTTGCAGCTGCCATTTATTGTGCCTTTCTGCTTCCCCCACGACCGCTCTCCTTCGATGGCTCTTCCCAAGTCGCAGCTCTATGATCCAGGCGCTCACACATCCATTCCTAACATTTCTCCTCCATTTGGCTCATCTCGCCCAGAATCAACGTGTTGTAGACCCACACCTTTCCACTCTGCCTTCATTCACCTCCCCTTCCCTTCACTTTCCCTCCATCTTCTTGCTTGCTTTTGCCCTTTCACACTCCACTTTCTTGGCTGCTTTAGCATTTGCCTTTCCAATCGTCCATTCCATTGGTGCCACCCTTTCATCCATTCTATCTTGTGGGTGTGTGAGATTCAAGTGTTTTGTAGTACGGTACTCGAGTACGGTGCTCTTGTCTGCCGCAGGACCGAGAAGGGAGCCCTCCGGCTCTAGCCTGTAGAGAGGGCACCGGGGCTGACTGTCTGCATCTCCCTCTTCTTCTACACACTCTCCCTTCTTCTTCCCTCTAGTCCCTTTTTCGAAATCAGCGACAGTGTTGTTCACTATTCACTAGAAAAATTCTAAATAAATCTCCGACGAATTCCAACCACCATCGTGGTCCTTTCTTTCAGTTTCCGACCGCGATGAGATTTTCTCCCTGGTCGCGGCACTCCGCGTTGGAGGTTTCTGCTCTAATTGCTTTCCTGTTCCCTCTGCATTCATGTTCTCATAGCGTTCCAACAAGTGGTGATAGTTCGGGGTTGGACCTCGGACGTCGGGCTGTTAGAGACGTTATGTGTTCCTGGAATCGGCCTCAGAGTGAGTTTGTTCCAATAACCCATTCTCGGCTCTGCGTGAGCTTTGTGGCTTTTCTTTTATCTTTGAGAAAAATTGAAAGGAAAATAAAATAAAAAAGTTAGTAAAGAAAAGAAAAGAATCTTATCTAACATGTTCATAATACGGCGCGAAAACAATAATTAGGCGCTCTCTTTCGCGACACAATATTCATCGACGGTGGCACCTTGACCTGGCAAACTACTGGTGATGATGGGAAAACAGTAACAGCCTCGAGTATGTGCAGTACCTTGACTTCCGCCCTGTCTAGCCGTACCATAAACCACCCAAGTATTCAAAACAAACTGACTGCCACCACGCAGCCCCGAGACAACGACTGTACTACCTGAACCTCACGAGCGCATTCTCATTAGCAGACGATGGGAAGACAGCCATCCAGTCAACCCCTAAGCTTGATGGAAACGTAGGAATAAACTTTAAGGACGGGTTCATGCTGGCGAACGACTACCAGTTTATCGTCTACGGGGGTTTCATGGACTATGCGAACAAGGACCCATTAATTGGGCCAGCGTGGTCGCAGGCGAGGGATATTGTACAGCACGGGGAGGTGCCATTACCGAATCCCCCAAAATATCGAACCTTCCCTCTTGATGGGGTTACTCGATACATTGCTGCCGGAGGCTCCGTCAACGTGCCATCCGAGGATAAAGCATATGTATTCAGTGGAGAAACAGTAAGTCAAGAAATAGTCCACTCACCTAGAAAAAAGTTCTATATTTAGGAACTCTACTTGGGGGGTTTTTTTTCCCCTTCTTCAACCGCTTTTTCCCCTCCCATGTGCTTATTGGGCACTCGTTTACTGATATGCAAAACTAGGGTGAGGATTGGGGTGAATTTTATACGAAAGCGGGAGGGGCCCCGGCCCTTGCGACATGGAACAGTAGCAACCTGATATCAGTGGACATGTCGACGATGGGAAGCGAGAAGTGGTATAACAACACGTTCCCGTCGAGTATCCCCGCGCGAAAGAGTGCAGAAGTTGTGTGGCTGCCCATTGGGTCACAGGGAACGTTGGTGATTATTGGGGGCGCTTTGAATCACGAGATCATGGGCTTTGGGTCCAACATCACCGACGAGCAGAGGACGGTGGGGAAATCTTTCGTCGATAATGTCCATCTGTATGACATCGCGCATGACAAGTGGTACACACAGCAAACTAGTGGGGACGACAGACCACCAGCGACGTCGGAGTTTTGCACAAGTTATGCCGCATCCCAAGATGGAAAGTCATTTCAGGTTAGTTTCTAATAGTTTCATTTTCCCATCGGATAGAGGTAGGCGCTTTAACCTGGGGCCCTCCCTAATCCGGCGAGCGGTTTCCACTACCGGATCTCTGCTTGAGTGAATTGCTCGCTTACCGCATTTATTCTAGATCTATGCTTACGGCGGCTGGGAGGATTTCGGGGGCACGCCGCCTACTGATGTTAGTCCGCCATCGGCGAATGTCTATGTTCTTTCGCTTCCCGCATTCAAGTGGATAAAGGTCTACAACGATGGGGATACCACTCAAGGGCGGAGGGGACATAGGTGTCATAAAGTTGCTGATAATTTGATGATGGTTGTTGGAGGAGCACTTGAGTCTTATGGTAGCTGTATCAACGGGGGAATAGTCAAGATGTTCAACATGAATACCTTGAAATGGGAGGGCAAATATGACCCAGCAGCTCACGACGTCTATAAGGTCCCAGAGGTGGTTTACAAAGCCATTGGCGGAACGTAAGTTTGGGAATTTTCCAACATATGCTGTCACTAGTCCTATCCGGGAAACGGGCTGCACTCCTCAGATACGAGCTCCTGGCGCCAACCTTCTACCATTGAAGGGCATCGGCTAACTTAGGGGTAATATAGTGAAAAGGGCGGGGCAAACGTAACTCCCGCATCATGGAATAGTAGTGAAATTCAAGGCCTCTTCGGCGTTAAATACACCAAGACAATCAAGAACTACTGGCCCTACCCGTCCATCTCTGGCACCGTCACGACTCTCCCCACGGTCACTGGAAATGTCGTTTCCGGGCCCGACAAGTCCGGCGGCGTGCCATCCTATCTGCCGCCACTCCTCGGCGCGATTCTCGGTCTGCTTGTTTTGATAACGATCCTCTGCGCAGTCCTCTTCTGTCTCCGCCGCAAGAGAGCGCAACAGAAGCGCCTGCAGAGCGACTCGGCAGCTAGCACAGTGCGCAAAAACCGCCAGACATGGTCGTGGCTCCTCGGCGTCTACGGCGACGAGAAGCGCGGCCATGGGTGGGTGGACCCGACGCCCTCCACCGAGCCTCCAAATCCATTTGATGCCTCGGGGGTCGCTAGCCCTATGACAGAGCAGACTGATCCCATCGAGACTGCCGGAAGGCCACTATATGAGATGCCGGGTTTGTTTTTCCCCTTATCCCCTGCCACGTGGAGTATCACTGTGCTGTATTTCCTGGACAAGACTAACATAACAAACTCGAACAGATACCAGTGCTGCGCGAGAGCTGTGTTCGGGACCCGTTCCCCAACGCCGAGTCACGATAAGTGAGCAAATAACGGAGATTCATGAAGACCCACAAAACAGAAGATCCACCGCGAACGAGTAAGGAATACCCGAAATCCATCCAAATCCATCCGTCAACCTCCGCACCCCCCCCCCCCCCCTTTTGCCCCTCGCAGAAAAAGGAGAAGAGCGAAACAAAAAAACATAATCTATGAAGTTTATTTTTTTATTCATTAATTCCTTAAAAATTATTTCGTGCAATGCCAAGTTATCATATCTCTTTATTTCACTATCATATCTTACCAGATGCGTTTTATTGTCCTTCCTTATTTCCTAAGCACTACTCATTTATTGTCGGGAGGAGCCATTGATTTTCGAGTTTGCTCTTTTTTTGTTGTTTCAATCTACACGACCACGCCTCTCCAACACTTTCCCATCTCTTGCATTTTCAGAATCCGCTCATTTCTTCCCCCCCCAGAGCTCCCAGGTCGGATAACCCACCCAGCACATCCACCATCCCCACCACCAATCCCGCCACCAACGTGGATCAAGCTTCACCCACCAACGCAAATAGGGACTCCTTACTCACACGGGAAGAGGGCGGTCACTCAGTCCTCGCAAGGCTCCTAGAAGGGGACGAATTACATACTCCGATGTCGCCGAGGGGTGGGGGGTATAAGGACAACCCTTAACTTATTGGAGTGCTAAGAGTTGTCTTGCTTTGCTTTCTACATTTTTCGCTGAACGGTGGGGGGGTATAAAGTTAAACTTTGTTCTTTTTTTTCCTGTTTTTTCTGTCCATTTTATTACTTTTTTGCGAAAAATGAGAAAATTTATGCTGTTTCTACTTACGTGAGTAGGCGAATGGGCTAATCTCTTTCTTTTCTCTTGACTTGTCGGTTTGTCTTTTTGCCGTTTTGCTTGACCATTGTTTATTTTAAAAGGGCTTATTTGCCTGTATATAATTTGCCCTTTTTTGTTTTTTGATCGATTTATCGATTTTTACGTGATGATCAGTACGAGTCTGATGTTGGCGTCTTGTCGGAATAAATTCACCCCGTCTCGAGATCCTATCTTCTATCTCCTCTCTTGCTTTGTGCGTGTCTATTTATGAACGCTAGCACATTTGTTCGTTCCGTTTCATAACTCATGAACATTTGATGAATTTGTTTCACTGTTTCGTTACCTTACCGTGTCAATGGGCAACTAGACAGGCGAGCTTCTTTATCTAGCATCATAAGTAGCACAACCTATGATACATCCATCTCATTCCCTTATGCCTGTGCCACCGCACTAACGCTTTTGGCGAGTAGTGCCTTTTTTTTTGAAGGAAAGCAGGGCACTCCTCTTTCACCCACCTCCCAACTCAATACCAGTACAACACAAACTCAACTCCACTCACGATTCACAAAGGGTCACGCATCGCATTGCTGCGGCACAGGCACGTTCACGCGGAGAAAACAAAATGAGCCTCAGAAAATTGGGGAGTTGCAATGACAGCAGGGGCCGGAGTGGATGAATCCCTCCCTCCGGATCACTTGCACGGCACTCGTACATATATGCTCGCACGGCCAGAATTCCTTCCTGGGGGAAGTACAAATAAAGAGGGAAGAGAAGGTGGTCTACCGTACCCGAAGGGGAGGGGAGGGGGTAGCCCTCCTGCCTTCCTTATTGTCTCCCCTTTTTTTCCTTCTTTTCTCTCGTTTTCCTCTGCTGGTAGGATACTCGTACACTAGCTATTATGCCATCCACTCTCACTCGATTTCCCGAAAGCCTTATACTCGGGAGGGATTATTGTTAACGGACAATGTGCTCAATTGACAAATAATTTTTCCCTTTTCTCCAGTCTCTTTTCTTTCATATCCCTTAATCAATCGGCCGAGGTACTAGTATATTAAGTCTATTCCCGATTTTCCGGTTCCAAAAAATATCACTTGGCGGCATCACTTTTGTGGAAAGAGGGAAGCAAGCCCGAAAAAGGATATTAACTACACTCTTATTGGTTGCAGATGGAAGGAGAGAGGGAGAGAGAGAAGACTACTAGACTAGGTATAAAAAAAGAGCGCAGCCGCTTCGGTGAAGTCTAATTTCTACATCAACATCGCCGGTATTTCATCCAAATCTGCCGGTATCCCGAACCTCCTCAACCGGTGCCATTCTATTTTAATCACTGTTGTCGGACTTCAGTCACTCGGAATTGCCCAAGCGGCGAGCTACTCCACGCCAACTTGGTACCTGCATTCAGGCTAAATAAGGTACCTCTTGGCAGGCGGGAGGCGGATGGCGCCATTCTCGTTTTGGTGAAGGATTATCGTATCATACGAGGGTTGGTGATAGGATATTGTATGTATTAGGGGATTCGCTTGCGCGATTTGCCCGAAGTGTCATTGGGGATTCCTGCAAACTCGGAGCTCTATTTGTTGGTTGGGGAACATAGTAAGGGGGATGAGGGGCAACAAACAGGAGGGGCACACTAGATTTTTGGTGTTATCGTCCGTCGTCCCCCTCTGTTGACTGTCCCCCCCCCCCAATGTTATATGTTGAGGTTTGTGTGGGGATTGTGGTCTGACTTGCCCGAGTAGGAGCAATAAGGTTTGTATACTGTCCATTGATGGTATGATGCTCGAGTAACCTATTAGCTCTGGTCATGGGAGCTGGCCCTTACCTCTGGCAAGCATTGGGGAATCGGTGGCAGGGGCAAGCTCCGGCTCGGTTGGAATAATTTACCGTCCGCCCGGACCACACTTTAGAGGGTATATACAAATGAGAATAAGCAGTCAATACCGAGCCGGCAGGAAAGAAAGACCCCATCGCCGCGGCAGCAACAGCCCCATTCTCGCTCCCTCGAGGGTAATCCTAACTCCGAAGACTCCGTAGAGGTCTGAATGTCTTGAACCTTCCTTCCTTCCAAATCCCGGCCCTAGCAGCGGTCGAGGAGCGCTCTCGTAATCATGCAAAATCCGCGGGACAATCCGATATCCCTAGCTGAAAAGGGTTTGTCATTCCGGATTCTCGCATACATGTTGCATATTATGGTGATCCAAGGCCTACTATGATGCTACCACTACTATCATACTCGTAGTAAGGGGGACGGCGGGCGGGAACATACGTGTTGTCCCCCATGAGTGATGCCCGGTGATATGATCTATTGTGTCATACTGGCGGCTAGGTGCGTTGCATGCTGGGCGTGTATGCTTCCGCCGGGGGAGGGAGGGAGCGCCGGGCTTGGATCCGCGAGACACTTAATCCTCAAGCGGATTTTGCTAAAGGTCGTTTATTCACTTGTTTATTTATTTATTTATCGGCCGGGAGATTCTGGTTGATGATAGTTATGGCGGTATATACATTTTAGTATCGACGTATAATATCTGCATTAGACGGACCTTCCGTATATTTGACAAAGTTACGGTAGTTACTTGCCCCCTTGGTCACAATGGGTGAGACATGGCATAGTGTGCTATACACAGCTATGATAATATAAGGCGAAAGTCTCTCCGCTCCCCCCTCCCCCCTCCCCACCCCCCCTACCCCTTTTCCCAAGACTTGTATGATACTTATGATGAAGTGACAGATGGGTTGCTAGCAACTTGTGCAGTACATGACCCTACCCTACCCTCGGGACCCGATAATTCCGCATGATTGATTGATTATTTGATTGAACGTTGTGTAGGAAAAAAAAAAAAGCGGCGCGGGTAGAGACTACGTGAATTTTGTTCGGAGCTTGATCTTCGCGTAGGTAAGGGAGATTGCTTGTACTATACAAGTACAAGTACTGTGTCTACCCGGTCCCCGAAGGGGAGGGGGAGCTTCCGGGAAGATGTAGAAGCAGACATGGCGCTAGGCATGTATGTACGACGCTGGCCTTGTTTTCCTTATGTATGATACCTCCTATGCCATGCCTGTGCTGCAGAGGGGGCTGATTAAGCTTCTTGGGGGGGCGCTGATTAAGCCTCTTGAGTCGTGTTTTTCTGCCTGCCTTGCGGGTGAAGATTGTTGATCAAGTTCATTGCCTAACTACTGTAACTAGGAGAGACATGAGTGGCGGTATGTATATATGTATATATCCCACTTTGGTGATTGTAAGGCGTTATGCGGAGTGATGGCAACTTTCATGTTCATCCTCGTATCTGCGATGGTGAGAAGGAAGGAAGGAAGGAAGGTTGGACTAGGTTCTTGTTTCCTAGTTCGGAGAGCTAGGTCGAGATGGGTTGAGATGGATGGATGAGGGAGGTGTGCTTTGTCAGTGCTGGCCCGTGGGTTATTTGGCTGGGGGAGTGGGTCTTGGTGGGTGGGGGTGGAGGAAGGGGAGGGAAGGAGGTCGGTCTAGGAATGATTTCTGTGTGGCTGGTGGAGTATTGCTGATCAAGTACTCTGCTAAATAGCTATCTAGCTCCGGTTTCTCACTGACTGGTCCTACGAGATTCCCATCTATGAAGTGCTGCCGCTCTAACTAAATTTACGTGCTAGAGTACGCATCTATTACCAACAGAAGACCAAAAAAAATAATCAACATCACAGAGAATCACTCGTAATAACCATCTCCTCCAACATGAAAGTTAAGAGACATGTATCTTTCAATCCACAATGCCGGACATTGACCACCCCTTCTTTTTTTACCAGTCATCCTCTATTGGCTCACCTGTAGCCACCTCCTGGCCACGCGGCTCGGGTGCCGGACCCCAAGAACCCACGGAATCTCGAGAATTAGCAGAAGACGTGGAATGCGTGGCGGGCTCTTGGCCCGGGGTAGGAGGCTTTTCCTTCCTCCCCTCCTTTTCCTTTCTGCAGAGGCTGCATTTGCAATTCTTTGGATCTTTCAGGGGATCACAGGCCATCCATACGTAGTGCCGTTGGAATTCGTCTGGGGTCTTGAAGGGTTCTCCGGATGGGTGGCCGAATAGGTGGGTGGTTCTTCTAGTTCTGGCTTTTTTCCTACACTATTCTCGAGTTCTTTTTTTAATTTCGTTGTTCGAACCTACCCCTCTCGAGAAAGGAGAGCAAGAGGAAGAAAAGAAAAGAAAAGAAAAGAAAATGCACGGGGGGCCGGGCGGGGCGGGGGAGGTACCATAGCTGGAATATGCACTTTCTCATAAAGAGTGTACCCATCCGGAAGTTCAAAGATCATACATTTCCCCACACCGACCTTCCTTCGGAATAGTGAATCTGTGAGGCCATCCTGCCACATTCTCGGTCGAAACAGCCAGTTCGAGGCCTTATTGTCGGAACAGCGGATGGGTCTGTAGAAGTCTACATCGGTGTGGGGATCGGCCTCCGGATCACGATGTTTGGATGGGGGGTTGAATTTGCGTACGCCATCAGACCAAGTTAGAGCTATTAGCAATTGGTCTTCTCTTGTTGGAGGCGTACTGGGCACAGGGGTTGGTTGGATGGGGGGGATGTAGACTGTGTATAATAGGAAGTCTGGGGAACTCGGGGGTTGCGGGGATGTAGGCATGATGCTTGTTTTTTTTTTTTTTTGGGGGGAGGGGGAGGGGGAGACAGTGAGGGCGATAGGATGGGACTGATGGGAGGAGAGGCCTTAAATTGTTTTTTGGTGTGAGGGGAGATTGTTGAGGGTTAAAGTGTTGTTTTGAGGAGGGGTGAGAAGGGGATTGGGTGGGAGGGAAGTCTCTGGGGGTTTTGGGATATTTCGTATGGAGTGCGGGGTTCTTTGTATTTTCTAGGGCGGGAGCTTGCGGGGTTCTACATAGATGCTAGGAGATGGTCCGGGATCTCCTTCCAGAGGTGGCTATTCATATGCGGTCGAGGGAGGAGTAGTTTGTTTGATCTGATGCGTTTCTTCGGAGAGTTAATTATTTAAGCAGTGAAGGGTATCGTCTGATGTGTAGGGATGGCGAGAGGTGGTATCAATAGCTGAGGACTATATCATTTTGCGTCCATCGCCTGTGTTGTAAAGTAAGGGAGCTTAACAGCGTTACATTCTTAAAAATGGTGGTAGGGAGCAGTACTGATTCTAAGTAACGCTAGTTAGGCAGAAAAATACATGGTATTGGTCAAAGAAAAGTGTCTCGATAAGATAAATGTGCCGGGGAGGGGAGGGGAGGGGCACAAATTATCACTCAAATCGCTGCACTTTCATTCTTTGTTTTTTTCTAGGGTGGCCTGATTTGAATGTTCTTTAGTTGGATAACTTGAACATCACGGAAGTGCGGGTTCTCTTCCCGTCACGAGTGATATTTGGTGGATATGCGTTGTCGTCTCTAACAATGATTCCTAAAAGGAGTTCTTATTCCTCCCATCTATTCGTCGTAAGCCAGCATATACGTCGATTGAGACAATTAATTGAAGGCAAGCATGTATGTAAGTTGCCGTGAGCATTTGAAACAGTCATAGCGCCACTGTGGCTGAGCAAATCTCGACGCCTGAAGAGAAAGGGGGAGGCCTGACTCATAACCTTCTATATAAGTGCTGTTGAATTTCAGTGGGTGAAAAAGCCCCTTTAACGTGACTAGGCGCTTCATTGCTTTGTATAAGGAACGAAAGAAAAATATTATCAAAATGGGTGGTCGCGCATTCGATCTTAACACCCCGCCTATCCCCCACCACATTTACCTCCGCCTTGTGTCCAAGTTCACCACTCTTTTGAAAGAACTCCACGAGGTCGTCAGGGTAGCCCCCCATGCGCCGGAGAAGGTCACCCACGGGGACGTGGACATTCTCGTTGCGTCTCCCCTCCGTCCTTACGCCGATGAGGAACTCCTCGCACTCCTCGGCGCGGAGCAATACATTCCTGGCTTCCCGACTGCCAATTTCGCCATCTACGAGCCCGAGATGGAAGCCTACGTGCAGCTAGACATCTGCATGTGTCTTCCCGAGAAGATCGAGTGGCAGGACTTCCATCGCGCCTACGGCGATCTCTGGAACATCCTCGGGGTCATGGGGAGGCGTGTGGGGATCAGCATCAATCATTCTGGCGTCCGCGTTTCCGTCGAGCACATTGAGAAGAGGAACAAGAAGGCGGCGATGGTGCACTTGACGGATGATCCCCGTGCTGCTGTTGAATTTTTTGGGTGCGATTGGGAGCAGTACGAGAGGGGGTTTAGCTCTGTTCAGGAAATGTTCGACTTCTGCGCTCGGTGTCGCTTTTTGGACGTTGAGATTTCTCGGAGGCGGGAGAAAGTCGCTGTCGAGAGTAGCCGGCTTGGGGGTAGTCGGCCTCTCTGCCAACGGTGGTTTGATGAGTATTTGCCTAAATTGATGGAGGAGGAGGAAAGAGAGGAGCGGGGGATTGAGCTGAAGGTTCATTCACGGGAAGGTGTACTTGAGGAAGCATTGGAGAAGTTTGATAAAAGGTTGGATCACGACATGTTGGTGGGTATGTGGGGGAAGGATTTGTTTGATAAGGATATGTGGCGCAGAATTCGGGATCTTTTACCGCTTGGCACGAAGAGGGGTAATCTCGTGGTGCGAGCTTTGGCTAAGAGGCTTGGGGAAGAGGATCTGAGGAATAGCGAGTACGGAGCAATGTGTGAAGCAGAGGAGTGGAGGAGAGAGAGAGAAGCTAAGTGGACTGAGATTGCAAAGGCCGAGTGGAGGGTTATATTGGTGGCACTGCAGAGGAAGGCGGGGCTGGACTAGGCATTACAGGTTTCTTAGACAAGCAAACCAAGGTAGAAACTGTATAAGCATGACCTCGTGGCGCGTTTAGTGTTTATTAGTTGATACTGGAGATTTTGTGGTTAGTCCTGCTTGTGGTGTCCTGTGTCAATGTACTTGAGATATATTTTTGAAGTGTGGAGTTATTAGAACGCAGTACGAGATTCTTTCAATAAGTTCTTGTTTGGGAGATTAATTTTGAGATTGCGTGATAAGTGAAGAGCTTTAGTGATCATTAGGATAGATTAAAAATAGGAGATAAGTTAGTACAAATATTAGAAGCTTTGTGGTGACGGGCTGGGAGTGGTATTGGGGGAATGGGGAAATTTAATGAGAACTGGGCTTTTTGAAAGAAGAAGAAAAAGGAATTTGATTGAAGGTATGGTGATTTGAGGATTGAGGCTTGGTGCGATTCATGCCTTAGAAAATGGGTATCATACTCGTTGCTATACTTGAGATAGGTAGAGACTAGAGGGAGTAGACCTAGACGTATCGTCATGGATGACCAAGACAAAGACAACCTGTAAGACTCGTGATACCTTGGATACTACAACCCCTAATCAATAACCATTGCGTCCTCATCCTCAAAGCCCTCCACCGGGTCGTTTCTCAAGATATCTTCCTTTATAACACTCCAGGTATCAAAGATGGTCTGTGCAACGGTACTGAGCCCCTCCGAATCTGCATCAGTGGCCACGGAAGCACCGCCAACAAAGATGAAGAAGTGATCGCTTTCCTGATTCAAAAATCTTTTGAAATCCTTGAAAAATATATTCAATTCACTCCAGTAAGGGTTGCCGAAAAAGGTATCTGCCTTTAAAAGGCGCACCTCCTCAAGCAAGCTATCAAGAGCTTGAAGGATTCCGCATGCTTCTTCGAAGTTGGGAGTGCACAAAGGTGGATGCCTAACCTCGGAAATTATAGGCACACCACTAGGGGGAAGGAGTTGGCGGGGGGACCCAGGGTAGTACTGGGGAGTTCCAGGCATCGGAGTAGGGTTAGAAATCGGCGATGGGGTAAGGGTTGTGTTGTAGATTGACTGATCCCAGGTCAGGGAAGAAGAAGAATGAAGGTGTTGGGAAGCCTCGTTCCTGGTTTGCTGTCTGAATGGGGTACCAATATGAAAGATACCTAGAGTGGGAGACTCAGGGGGGGAGCCGGGTATCCGCATGCGTCTTGGTGTCGAGGGGGTTATAAGCATTGCTGTTTTGGTAGGGGTTTGGGGGTTTAGTGGGTGCATTTTCTTGCGGTTGACGTAAACTGTCCAATGTTTAGTTTATCTAAGGTTGAAAGGAGAACGGGGGTGGGGGGGTAAGTACGATAGGGGAGAATATTTTTTATGATAGCGCCTTCCCAGTAGAGCTGTTGGTGATATTGGAGTTTACTGGTGAAAGACCTCTTCTATGGGAAATAGAAACCATAATATAAACCGCTGTTCCGATTGGTTATATGAAATCTGGTGTTTGGTGTCTAAGGAATATCATATGTACTCACCGATAGTTGGGATGAGGTTTGAAATATTCTTGTGTGAGCCTAAAGCCCACTCTCCTCTGAAAGAGAGGGCAGACAGGGGGTGAAACCCTGTCCAAGGAAATTGTTCGAGCTTATCAAAACAGTTATCATACGAGGCATGACCTGCTTATTATCTCAAGCTGCCTACCGCTGTTAGAGTTGACATGCTGGAAGTGATCAATAGGATCTGGTTCGCTTGAAACTATGGATAAGCCTTTGTGGGGCGCACTGAGACATAGCAATATTCTTCTAGTGGGTCTGAACTAGATACTGTCTGATGATGAGCTTTCAAAGTATTTTGGTGAGTGATTGGGACTAGTTGGGTGTCTTATCCGTGAGAACACTAGAGGCTGAAACATTGGATTGGGGTTGTAACAGCGTTGGGGTTGTCGTGTTTGATGGGAGGGCAGTCGGGCCAAGCCCCAGTCAGCTCGTGGGCTCCCCCACCCCGTCAACGTAGAGTTTGTAGATTAGTTTGAGGCATAATAGGCAAAGGAAAGATATTATTATATCATACAAAACATTCCCTGGCTAGGTTGCTGCTAGGGGTTTAGGGCACAAGGTACTGGTGTTGGCATAACTTTGGAGGGAAATTATGGGATAGATGTATAATACTCTACTGCATTTGTACTATTTTATACAGGGTTCATTTTTCCCTTGACTTCATTAGGCATCCAGACAGCAATTGCCGGTACTAGGCTATTGTTCCCTCGGTTGATCTACTGTAGCGGGCTCGCCACTTAAACTATGCATACGTAGTTGAGGGTGAGCATAAAGTCAGTAGGGCGAATTGGAATTTTACTAGCCGAAATTGGAGTGTATCGTATCCACACCAAGGGCTCATCTTGGCGCTACTCTTGAATATGGGGGAAGATCAGGTCTAAAGAGTTCCTGAGGAAGATGGGTGGGTGAGGGAGTGCTAGAGTGGAGATGGGGTTGAGGTATGTGGAGGAGATGAGCCCTAGGGTGGAAGGGGGAGGGGGTGGTTGGCAATGGGGAGTGGAGAGGGGGAAGGAGTAATTGGGGAAGGCTAGGTTGGGGATGAGGAAGTTGGAAGGGGTTTGTAGGAGGAGGCGGCATCTATTGCAAGTGCTACTTTCAGTGTGGAAATTGATTTTTAATTTGATTTTTGGCAGGATGTGGGGTGGATTGGGGAATTGGTGGTTGGAGGATAGAGATTGAGGATGACTTTTGTTGTTTCTTTGTTTAGGGCACTGCACTCGAGTACGGTAACTTAGGGCGTGCACTAGTGCCAGTACCAGCAGAACGCTTTTTAGCGTAGAAAACCCGAAATGGGAGAAAAAAAAGTTAGGCCAACCATCTGTTACTCTGGCCATAAAAGACTGCGGGATTAGGCTTAGAAGCCAATCAGAGCAGGTTTGCCTCACTTACCCTGCCCCAGTTTAGGTGCAGGATCTTATCTTCAGCCTCAATTCGACGCTGATGTTTGTGATCCTTTGAAGCCTGCTGTCGATCACAATCCATCAACACCCCTCCCTCAGACTAATATTTTCACTTCTATCACTCAATATCCGAGAAAGGGCTCAAATTTCGAAATGGGTGGAAAAAAGAAAAATAAGGTTGCATATAATCCTGCACGTGGGTTTGCTACTACCTCAGTGCCATCCAAAACGAAAACACCTGCTCCGGTCCCCGAGAGTACGAGGGAAAAAGAAATCGATGCTCTTGTGGTGGCAGAGCCTTCGGAGCAGGGCTCGGGAAAGGCTGATGGGATTTCACATATCCCAAACGAAGAAGAGATGGAGGAGCACCGGTTGAAGGCGCTCGTCGACAAACTGGGTCATAGAGCTAGGAGGGAAACACAGAGAATTGTGGCCAAGGTGGAAGTCGAGAAACGCACAATTAGGAGTATTTGCTACCCTTTGAAAGTGAACAAACTTCTAGAGTTTGACTTTGTGCGTTATAGCAACCAGCCAAAGACTACAAGTGGAGTGGAGGAACTTGGAGTGGGGGATCGGATTCTAGCACTTGCGAAGGAAGAGTTCACCCGAATGTATCAAGGGAATGAGAGCGAGTGCAAACGAGGGGAGGCTTTGCTCTTGAATGCTTGGATTCTACAAAAGACTTTTGTCTCCATGGGGTTTCCAAAGGAAAAAGTTGAGGAAGGGCTGCAGGCACTAACTGACCATGGTTCCACTGCCCTTGATAAAGAGAAAGGTCTAGATGGAGCACTGGAGGAAATGTTTGATTGGCTAGCACTCAATTGCGAGATAGAGGAGCTTCCGGGGTTTTATGATGAGTTTAGCAAAGGAAAGAAGAAAAACGTGGGCTCAGGCTCATCAGGTGCTCATTCATGCCAAGGAAAGCTATATCCTGAAAACTAATGGAACCACCAGATGTAACGACTAGCGAAACGAAACCTGACTCTGGAAAATCTACTCCCCGGCAGCCCTTCTGGGCCGATAGGCGTCATTTGACTGTCGGAAAATCGCGCCCCATTGCTGATTGGAGTCTTGAGAGCAGAGAGGTTTCGGACAGGGGTGAGGCGATTTGGGACAAGGAAAGTGGTGACAATGAGGATGAAGATGTAGATATTGCGCCGGAGGAACTGATTCCACAATACATCAAGCTACAGACGCAAAAATATCATCTCCATCCTGCCTCTACAATCATAACCGACAGGAAAGTTAAGAGGAAAAGTGATATAAATGCTTCCTCGATCGCGGGCGTTTCTGCTGCTAAAGCAGAACAACTCAACAAGATTCAGAATAAGCTTGGTGAACTTACCCGCGACCCGCTCTTCGACCTTCGGGAAGCAGAGGGCGTTTGGCGTGTGGAGAGGCTGAAACTAGTAAAGGAAGAATCGGCCAAGAGACAGAGCAGGGAAGGTTCGACCTTTGAGAAAGGAGCCGGGGCGTCGGTTGGCGGTATCGTCAGCCCTGAAGGAGGCCAGGTTAAGGAAGAGACAGGGTCTGCTTCCCCTATCGATTTGCCGCATACGGGAGAGGATTCGGATATGGATTTGGAGTTCATAGGCGGCCTTTTTGAGCCAGCGCCGACAGAAGAATCAGCCGTTGTCCAAGGGGGTGAGAGCGAAAAAGTAGATATCAGAGATTTTGAGCTGGTCGATGCTTCTGGGGGGAGTTTTGGAAGAGGGAAACCAAAAGGAAAAGCAGGGGTTGGTACGGCTTTGGTCAAGAAGATTTTAGAGGAGTTTTGCCGGAGCCGGTAAGTATGGCTCCAACAATTGTGGAACTGGGCCTGCTGATATTTTTAGGGATGCGAATTCAAAAATGTACTTCGAAGTGATTCAGGGAACATCGATTTCAGCCCGGAGCAAACTAACCATCACTTGGTCGTCCATTTCCGAATTACCCTCTGTCGGCATTTTTCCTGTAACTCCGACCCTTGACCCTGGCGTTCGTCCACCCGTTATTATCTCAACCTTGGGCTCGCTTTGCATTACGTTTTCTATGGCATCAATTGCGGCGATGAGTAAGGATCAGGCAGACGGTTTCATTGCCACTTATGCCCTTTTCAAGTTGTGTGGTAAAAAGGATGAAAAGATATATCTCCGGCTCCCAAGCATTTGGCGTGAGCTATGGTTTGAGCTACTAAACAAGAGCCAGTTGGAATCCGATCGGCAAGAGCGGGAAGTTCTCCGAAGTTTGGAGAGAACTTTGAAGATAGAAAATTTCGGCCTGTCTGGGCCCGACGATCTTGTAGAAAAGAAGGCTCGGGTTGCTAAAGTTGCTGGTCCTAAGGAGCAAGGGACCACGACCGGGGGGGTGGGGCCTGGAAGTGTGACTTCAGATGCAATAAAACAAGATTGGTTTTATAGAACAAATCGTTCTGGATATCAACAGATGTTGAAGCATAGAAGGCAGTTGCCAATGTGGGCATTCAAAAAAGATGTCTTGGCCGCTATCGAAAATAACCAAGTGATTATTATATGCGGCGAAACTGGATGGTATTTAGAGGGTTCGTGCATCTTTAAGTGGTAAAATATACTAACCTTCAATCATAGTGGAAAGAGTACCCAAACTCCTGCTTTCATCTTAGAGAATGAACTCTCCCAAGGGAGGGCTTGCCGCATATACTGTACAGAGGTAATGCCTCTTCCACCTCGATTTATTTCTTATACTAAAAAATGGCAGCCGCGTAGAATTTCTGCAATATCACTTGCGAGACGTGTGTCCGAAGAGCTGGGCGAAAGGAAATCCGAAGTCGGTAGCAGAAGTTCGCTCGTCGGATACGCCATTCGGCTTGAGAGTAGAATGCACTCTGGTACAAGGTTAGTCTATGCGACTACGGTATGTTTTCCCCCTCATTCCTTCTGTAGGGCTCGAGTGGGTAGTACTAATTCAGATAGGGTATTGTTATGCGCATGCTCGAGAGGTCACCAGAATTGGAAGAGGTGACCCATTTGGTGTTAGACGAAGTTCATGAGAGGAGCCTAGACAGCGATTTCCTGCTCCTGGTTCTAAAGACGCTACTGGTGCGGAGAAAAAATCTCAAGTAATTGTTCACTTTTCAACAAAAGTTTTTCCACGATTCTAATGTCTCTAGGGTTATTCTCATGTCTGCCACTGTTGATGCAGATAAATTTTCAGCGTATCTTGGTGATGCGCCAGTCATGACCGTTCCGGGCAGGACATTCCCCGTGGAGACTTACTATCTTGAGGATGCTATCAGACTTACCCAGTTTACTATGGAGGATGATGCTCGGGGATCACGTGATCAAAATGCGTGGGAGGACAACGACGAAGAGGTTGAGGCTAAGAATATCGCTGCACTTCTCGGGGATCTGCAAAATTACCCACCCGAGATAAAAGATACCCTATGTCGTCTAAATCTTTATCGTATCAACTATGAGTTGATTGTTCGGCTTATTGAATTTGTTGGAAGCTCACCCGAGTATGTGGGCTACTCTAAGGCGATACTGGTATTCATGCCTGGGTTTGCTGAAATTCGAAGACTAAACGACATGTTACTGGCACACCCAGCTCTCGGCAACAGCCGGGGAGATGGAGGGTGGCTGATATATCCTCTTCATTCAACAATTGCAAGCGAGGATCAAGAGGCAGCTTTTTCAATACCTCCTTCAGGAATGAGGAAGATTGTTATTGCAACTAATATTGCGGAAACGGGGATAACAATTCCAGATGTTACCTGTGTTATAGATACGGGAAAGCATAAAGAAATGCGATTTGATGAAAGGAGGCAGCTTAGTAGACTGGTGGAGACCTTTGTGAGCCAGGCTAATGCAAAACAAAGAAAAGGTAGAGCTGGAAGAGTGCAAAAAGGGCTATGTTTCCACTTGTTCCCCAAAAATCAACACAAACATTTGGTATGCGTTTCTGACGTCCTTGCGTGGATATGAGGGAGCATTTATTGACTTTTTACTGGTAGATGGCTGAGCAGCAAACCCCTGAAATTATGAGACTGTCTCTTCAAGATCTCGTTTTGAGGATTAAAATTTGTAAACTTGGCCAAATCGAAGAGGTCCTATCGCAAGCACTTGATGCCCCCTTACCAAAGAATATCAGACGGGCTATAGATTCCTTAATCGAGGTTGGCCACATGATTCCAGGAAATAAGATATATCTGATAGTTTATAGGTAAAAGCGTTAACAGTAGCAGAGGAGCTCACTGCATTAGGGCGGCAACTTGCAAAGCTGCCTCTGGACGTTTATCTTGGGAAATTGGTGCTCTTGGGCGCTATTTACGGATGCTTGGATGCGGCCCTCACTATTGCAGCTATCTTATCCTCGAAGTCCCCCTTCGTTACTCCACTAGGACATAGGAAGGAAGCCGAATCTTGCAGATTGTCTTTCAAAAGAGCCGACTCAGATCTGCTTACCGGATGGAACGCGTACTCTTCATGGAGACGAGTTTGCCAAAGAAAGACGATGATGTCGGAGAATGAATTTTGTCAAAGGAATTATCTCAGTAGCCGAAACTTATGCGGGATTGAGGAACTGAAGCAGCAACTTCTCGTTTCTGTGGTAGAAGCTAAATTCCTAACCCTGAAAGAGGAAGAGAAAAAAGAGCTAAACCGGTAGGCTCCTCAGTTAATTCAGAACAAGAGAATGGCGCTTACTTATTGTCCAGATGCCGATTTACTGCTTACTATCGGCGTAACTTCTTCGTCATCCCAGAGCCAGTCAACCACAGCAGCGAAAATGATTCTGTAGTGAATTCAGTTGTTGCTGCAAGCTTTTACCCCAAGCTATTGGCTAAGGAAGGTAAGGGGTGGCGAAATGTTCTCAACAACCAGAGTATTGCCGTCCATCCAAGCTCAGTGAACCGATTCACAAAGAGCCAGTGGCTGGCATTCCATAGCATTATGCAATCCAATAGGTGAAGCCCCTGGGAATTCTGTGTGCGCGCAGAAGTTTAACAATATCATAGGCGCTACGACGCACAGGAGACTAGCCATGTGGACGGCATTGCAATTGCGCTGCTCTGTGGGGATGCCGACTACAAGGTACGTAGCAAGTGTGCAATGGTGGAAAGGCGAGTGATCTAACTCTAGCGTTAGATGCATGCGGGTGCAATGATACTTGATGGACACCGGGTCAGATTTGCTTTTGAGGACTGGAAAAGCTTCATTGCGTTCAAAATTCTACGGAGTAGGCTTAAGGAGATCACAACTCGCTCGTTCCGTGCCCCTGGAAAGGAATTGACTGAAAACCATACGAAATGGATGCAGATATTCTATAGGGTATTTCAAAGGCTAAAACAGATAGAGGAAGAGAGGGCAGGGAGTGGTCCAGGTTAGTGAATAGCAACAGGGCTTGATATAGATAGCAAATGAAATCATGTTTCATAGAACCAACCAATTGGTCATTTTTGCTGTGATGAGGGAATGTGTTCCAAGCAGGGTAAGTTAGCCAACAACTCAAGTTTCAAGTCATGGACCTTTTCTATTTCGCGACGAATAGGACTAGTTTTATCGTGGAAAGAAAGCACAAGCAAGCAGTAGCTCTCAAACACGAGATGATGGGCTTTCCCGGAAAATATTGAAGCGACCATCGTTATTATTATGCCAAATCACTGGGGCAGTTTGGCTGGGTTCTGTGCCTGATTTGAGGTGGCTTTCATAAAATGCAATGTAAAAGCTTGAATGAGCGAGAATCTCTTAGCTGCTTCTCCAAGTATTTATTATAAGGACTGAATCTTTTTAGCTGCATTTTATCCCCCAATTAAAAGGGGGGGGGAGGGTGGACGTCCTAGAGTGTACCGGTACATAAGAACCTATTGACTTATAAAACTAATGCTTTAACAGCTAATTATTCTATTTGCGGTAGTATGAAACCGGGTCTTGTAACAGAGGTGTATTGTGCACGGAGAGATTTCCTGAAACTTCAATAGTAATAATAATAACATCCTTTATCCTTCCTTTAGGACCAAATATCTTCCAGGGGGTATCAAAAGATATTTTCTAATCCAGCGTCGCCAGATGCACTCTACCTGGGCGTCTACATAGTTGGGCAGAGAAATTGACCATTCTGCATTGAAGGCTAATGTGTGGATTCTAATAAATCATAGCTTAGATAATTGTATAGGGAGAAGGGGTCCTGGTGCCAATCTCTTATTATACCCCCCGCGTCATCAGGTGACTTTGATTCTCATAGAAACCTCTTATTCATTTACCCTATATCGAATCATTTCCTAGCTGACCTAATTCACAATTCCTTCTCACGTGGGGACTCTCGAGCCATAGTCTAACTAGGGCCTTAACCCTGTAAGGCAGCTGTTGGATGAAGCCCTTTTCACGAGCTAACCCACTCCTGCAAATTCTACGCAACCCCCACTCCTTCTCCACTACCTCCTCCTCCTCCTTCCCCTCTCCTCATCAAAACCTACCCGTATGAAATTATAAATATAAAATTCAAAAAAAGAAGACCAAGGAGAAAAAACAACAAAGGCAGAATCAATCCCTCGATCATGGTAAATCCTTCTACTACTCTGGAGGACATAATGGCATCACAAACCCCACACGTGGATACCAGAGACCCTAAGTTCCCCCGCCGAATCCGCCGAAAAATTCTCTCCTTTCTAAACTCAAAGTCCCTCCGGTCCCTCAGCAGAGTTAATCGCCGAATAAACAACATTGTTGCAGCAGAGAGGCCTCGGATGTTCAACGAGATCCGTTTCCACTTGGACCTGCGGGGGCGGACACCTCTCAATCGCTCAGCATACATTAGTGCCCTTGGGAGAATGGGACACCATGCTCACCGCCTCGTTATCACATTCCATAACGTCGGCCCGATAGAATTCGAACTCCTTCACCCAGATGATCCAACAAGAAAGAGCAGTTTGAATCCCCTTCCCGCACAAGGGCATTTTAGTCCCAACGGGGCCTACAGGCTTGTGGACCCAGAAATACCTATCATGTCGGGGATATTCGAAGATTTGAACCTGGAGGACAATCGGGAGGGCTTCTTCAAGAAGGTTTTTGACAGACTGCCCAGACTTGAAGCACTCTCTCTAAGGTGCAATCCAAGTGTGGGGTATCTATGGGGGAGAACTCTACTTGACGAAGCACTAGTCTACCTGCGCTGTCAATTCGAGGAATCACAGCATGTAATGAGCGGATCCTTGGTGCTGAAAACTCTCGACTTGCAACTCCCCACACCACTCGCGCTCTGGCACCTACGCTCTTTCCCCGGGTACGGCGATGGAGGAAACCCACTGCTAGGTAGAGAAGGTGCTTGGTCAAATGTGCGCAACCTAAGTTTAGTGCTACCACCGGTCGCCAGTGCGGGGAGTTCGGAAAGACAACTTGTCATGATGAAGGGGATTTATGGCTTCATCTCCGGGTTTAGGCTCACTATTGTTAGATTAAGTATTGCTGGTGGTACGGGGAATCCACTGACGTATGATCTTGACCCAAACAGCGGGGGAATGCTTGAACCGACAAGGTTTCGTCATATGAGGGAATTAAGGCTTAAGGATATGAAGATCGACTGGGAGCATTTGGAAGAATTCCTAACTGATCCAAAGAGGGGCTATTCTGTGTTTAACCTGGTGCTGTGGGGAGTCGAATTTGTCAGGTCGAGCGGATGGAAAAGGCTATATGAGCTTTTTGAACTGGAGCATCCGGAGAGGATGTCTAAGCCTAATACGCCCCTGTACTTGACAAGGAAATTGCAGTTGCTAGATATGCCGTGGTGAGGTCGGGCTGGGATGTTAAATAGGCTGTCAAGATGGAGCACAAGTGGCTAGCGATTATCGGTATTAATGTTAATTTAGCTGAACATTGTGTACAAAATAAGGCTAGAGCCTACCGAATTTACCTTCTACCCGGATTGACCCTATGGCGGACCTCAGTCCTTTCCACAGATAAGTTAGGTGTGAGAAATATGGAGCGGTGAGTAGTGTGTATGAATTTGCATTAGATCCCTAATCGTGCTCGACTTTCTAAACACCTCCGGTGACAGGATGGCAGGCACAGCCTGGGACTCCTGGGCGAAGGTGGAAGTAGCCGCGATAATCGAGCAGATACTAGGATCGCAATTGCCTTATATTCTCTAGGAGAAAAAAGGGCTCGTACCAGAGGGAGATACTCGCTTAAAGTTCTGCTTCTTTGCGAATAGAGGCCCTAGTTTAATATTTCTTTGTTGTGTTCCAGATAATCTTTAGGGTAGGAATTTAGCAAGAATCTTATATCCATCTACTACGCCTCCCCCCACCACGTTATGGTGTTCTACGAAGCGGGGGGGATGCCCTAGCGGGGGTGTGGCACCTACGGTTTACTTCAGTAAGCACCAGCGTGCGCTCTCAATTGAAGAAGTCCGGAGTCGGATGACCTCTTCCGGAGGCCTTTTGTCAGAGGATTGCCAATGAAGTATTGTTGGAATTGCTGTACTCTTGTTAGAAGTTGAGTTGCCCGGGTCTACGTGTAATATCCATGGCAATGATTGGATTGCACGGCTTTAATGCAACCAGAGGACTCACTCCCAAGAACTCGTTGCTTAATAAGCAATAGAATCCCTCCATGCTGTGCTTAAGCTATGGCTCGACCGTTCCCGTTTCCCGAACAAGGAGAAGGTTTGCTGTTCTGGACACGGGTTGTTTGCCCAGAGCGAGGAAGGAGCTATTTGTGTCTTGTGGTGATTTTCCTGTCTGAATGCTCCGCATGTTAATATTATACTCTCTTATGTAACCACTGGCCTGGGGCCTCCTATTAGCCGTGCATATTGCTATAATTTGGATCGGCACTACTCGAGCACGGCACAGTGCCTTTCCTTCCACCAATATTTCATTAAAGCAATCCGGGATTCTGCATGCCTCCTTATCTGGTGTCCGGATCGCTGCCTTATGTCTGCAAGCAAGCTGTACTGAAAGTTAGACGGAACCTTATAAAGTTAAGCGAATCAATAAGACAAAACAAAAACAAAGGAAACTGGGAGAAAGGGGGGGGAGGGGGGGGAGAAAAAGCTCATAGATCTTCTCGGTAAAGTTAACTGGTCTTGTGATGTGTTATCACAGCTTCTACTTCTACCCCAGGATCTACCCCGCCGAGGCAGGTACCCGGACACAAGGGGTTAGAAAAAAATAATATATGGTAATTCATCCGTGCGTATCTGCGCGCGCAAACAAAATTATACCCTCAATGTCTGGGCACTCCTTACTTGGGACAAGCACCGTACTGTATGGTTGGAGTTGTGCATCATACGAATCACGATTCCCACCACTCCTTTTCTCCTCCTGCAAGGGGTAAGCTCGCTTTGAGAGCCTTTTACACAGGACAAACCACTTTCTACAAGCTTTAGTCAAGCCCCTATTATCTGCATTAGCAGTGCAGATTTGATCCTCTGTATTATCACTGTTCATCAATTGATAGCTCTTCCTATATCCGCTGTCCAGAAGCTTCTCCTCTGCCCCCTCCAAGACATCAACTAAGTCCAAGGACTGCCAAGCTCGCTTTTCGAACCTAAGCAAATACAGTACCCAGAAGCTCAGATAGTGTCCCCACAGCCCCTGTGTGCCCAATTTTATTTCCAAGCTCCCTGCCCTCCGGTAAGTGTAGGCAATATATCCCATATGAAAGCTATAATGAGTTCTGTAGTGGGAATACAAGTAGTAATTTCTAGTGGGATTTTCTCAGTGCTAGAAGTGGGAAGGCTGAAGGTATGGTTGGGGGTGGGCCTGAGGGGCAGAAAGATGAATGGAGAGCACAGAGGGCCAGGCGATGGGGATAGTGAGAGGGTTTTGAAGTATGATAAGAAGGGGTCTAGGTTGAGTTTGTTGAGGAGGAACGAGCGAGTGGGGGATTCGGGTGGTCATTGGTGAGCGTTCGGGTCATTCTCTGTGTGATGTTTGTGAGCCGGAAGAGATTTTGACACTTGCAGTTTATGGGCATATTCGATTAAAGCCAATTGGTATCACTATCTGTCTAGGTCATAAGAGTCCACGGACTATTTACTCCTTTAGATGCTCTTACTGGCGATTTATTAAATTATATTCTTCCGATGAAAAAGGGGGTTGAAAGTGCTTGGATAAGTTATAGCAGGGCTATGTGTTGCAAATAGTAGTTGAGAAAGGAAATGATTTACGGTTGGGATTTTACGCAGTGGAGTGAAACCCCTTCAATGGAGATGAAGATCGTTGATTGATTATGTTAAGTTGATGAAAGGAAAGTGATGAGGAAAGTTGTGTACTCGAGTACAGGAGCCAAGGTGTGTCGTGAGAGAAGACAGGAAGAAAGGGTGGAAACAAGGGGGTGGAAACAAAAACACAGGCTTACGCGTCCTCTGACTGGTGCGTATGTATGCCACTGCGGCCAGTGCGGGTAGAGAGAGCTAGCACATCCCGCACCAAGTGCGGCCATTGAACTGCAGCCTTCAACACGATGGTAGACCAAATGATACGAGTGATCAAACATGTCTCAAGGTGCCCAGTAGCGTGCGAATGGATTCTTGGAGTTCGCACCTAAGGGAATCCGGACACCAACAGTTTTTGGCTACATAAAAATGTCATTGAGTCCTAGGAATCTCAATGGAGTCGGATCTCCTAAACACATAAACCGAGTATCACCCCTTGACGCCAATCATGAAGCTTAGTGGTTCGGTAAACACCCAAGGAGTGAAGATGAGATAGCTCTCTATGAATTATCCTTATAAGAGGCTCATGTAAACATTTTTTGGCCCTGCATAGTGTGAATTAGTCGGGGTGAGTTTATTCCGAGTTCAATGTATGGGATGCGGTGTTGGTGTGATGTTTTGACTCCTCGTGCAGGACTCGTTTTCCTTCTTACATTCCTCCTTTTAGCAGCTTGTAGAGATTCGGTAATTAGGCCCCACCTCTATCATCGTATTCTCTTTCGGATTGCGTCTCTAGCGGTAGCGACTATCCCTCATCTATGTAGTATCACCCCCAGCTTTAGTCTACTCGATTATCCTTCCTCATATACTTTCTTTCTCGTTTCATTTTCTCTGGCCGAAGGACTAGCTTATCTCGCCTGCAGAGATCATATCCAAAGTATATCATGAGATTTGAGCAATCGCGATAAGTACCTATGGCCAAGGGCTCAACCTCACCTCAGTATTTCTCTTTGCATGATAACATTGTTCTACAATTCTCAAAGGGGAGCGCATCGGGGGGTGATATTTTACGACCGAAAGCGCAGGGCCAACTTTGTGTTTTTTTTGGACTTATGAAGTGCAACATTGCATTCTAACTATGCAATATCATATATATTCTGTAAGAAGTAAGATTCTCCCTAGTCGTACAAACTATCCTTCCTTCCTTCCTCTTCCGCTATATTTTTCTACAACTTTTTAGCAAAGCCCGGCAGACGAGATCTCGAAGCACTTGGGACGGCGGCTCGATCTTGCTCTATATTTAGAAGAGATCAAGGCGTTGTCTGGACACTGCGCTCGGGATGCCAGTACAAGTACCATAGAACCCACCCCCCAGACCGAACAAGCTTCCCCTCCCCTATTTTCCTCAAAAGTGCAAATTGCACTTTTTTCAACACCACACAATTATCTCGAAATCTTTGCATAACGTGACCTGTCAGGTTACACGAGTACCGTAAACCCATCTGCCCACACCAACAGAAAATGGCTTCATCTGTTGAGGTAGAAATGCAAGACCGGTCTGGCTCACCAGAGACCCCGACGAAAAAGGGTAAAGGCAGACAGACCGACACCGAAGATGAGGAAAGCACTCTGGTGTTCAGTTTGATCCAGAAACAAGTGCTCGAAAGCGTTAAAGCCTCGAGGCTACCGAATAAGACCCAAATTATGGAAGCGACAATCGAAACTGATGAAGGAGATTTCTCGAGTGAATCGGTGATCACCATGGCACTCCTCATAGAACAGGCGAATCAGATAAGAACGCTCACGGCGATGGTACAGAACCTTGCGACTTCCGTCCAAGAAATCAAGGGGGCCGTTGCCGAAAAGAGACCAGAGAAAAAGAAAACCACCGAGCCGATGGAAAAGAAGGAGAAGACCTATGCTGAGGCGGCTAACACCCAGTCAGCGAAGGCCGACCCTGAGACACCCGGCGGCAAAGGGGGAAAGAAGAAGAACAAAGGTAAACGCAAGGCGGAGGAGGGACCGACACCCCCGAAAGCACCACCTGCGAAGAAAAACCTTAAGGAAGGAGAGAAAGAGGCGGAACCTGAGAGTAAGGAGTGGACGAAGGTTAATAAAAAACGCCCCAAGAAAGAACAAGATGTGACGAAGAGAAAGCTCTTTGCCACTAGGACGACATCAAAACCCTTCAAGAACCCGGCAGTTGATGAAGCCAGGATCTCGGTAGCGATAGCCAGGACACTACTAGGTTGCAAGTGCGAGGAGCCGACCAGCCTACAAGTTTCGTCCAACATTTTCAATGGCACGGTAACGCTTACAGTGCCGAACGGGTCCGATTCAGGACAGTATACCAAATACCTCGGTGAGATGACGAAGGCTCTGAATGAAGCCCTCCCAGATGATGAACCGGAATTTCTACCGT